>FWPU01000169.1_pt1 | contig 200744 bp, 170 predicted proteins | sample 2228361 | NCBI WGS metagenome assembly FWPU01 (sample SAMEA103939777, study PRJEB20133) | metagenome | reverse complement strand
GTTATCCGGCGTGCCGCGCACATCGCGGAAATGGACGAACGGGATGGGCCGGATGGCGGCGAGACGGCGAATGGTTGCAGGAATATCAACCCCCATCGTGGCAAATGAGCCCTGGCAGAAGGTGATGGCGTGGTGCAGGCTCGGGTGCAGAGCGAGCGCCCGCTCGAACGCGTCTGGCGAGCGGAAGATTCTGGCAACACCTCGGATGGGCGACAGCGGAGGATCATCGGGGTGGAGCGCCAGGGTCACCCCGGCGGCTTCCGCGATCGGCACGATCCGTTCAATGAAGGCGGCATAACTGTCCCAAAGGCGCTCTTCTTCGACAACCCCTGCCTCGGTGAGGGGAGCGCGCTCCGTCAAGCGATGATCGTAGCTGGTTACGAGCGCTCCGCCTCGTGCCCGGGTCGTCACCGAGGTGCGGTACCAGTTGAACGCAGCCATCCAGTTGTAGCACCAGACGCGGAAACCGGCCGCGCCCATGTTCGTGATCAACTCGGCAACCGCGTCGAATTCTTGTTCCCATCCTGGCTGACGAAGGCGGATGCGGTCCATAGGCGGGCTGTCTTCGATGACCAAGGCATCAATACCCTCGTCGGCGAAGGCCTGACGCAGGTGAAGCAGGCTGGTGAAGTCCCAGCGCCGCTCCGCGCCTGGCCCGTCTGAGGGGATGCCCGTGACCGCGATGTCGACCCCGAGCTGGGCAGCGAGTGTCCACATTTCCGTTCGCCAGGGACGGAGATAGAGCGCGAGCCGCATCATTCACCCCTTCTGTGCACAACAGTCCACGCGGCGGCATTGTACGAGGAGAACGGTGCGCGCGAAACCGGCGCCGCTAGCGATAATGCCGTGTGGCTGGCGACGGAAGTGCAGAAGGAGCCATGGACGGTGAAGCTTTATCTGATCAATCTTGGCTATTGCGACGTGGACAAAGGCCGGGTGCTCACCCCTGGCAGTGGGGTCGGGGAGCGAATCATCATCCCCATCGTTGGGTATTTGATTGAAACCGAAAGTGGCTCGCGCATTCTGGTTGATTCGGGGATGCACCGCAAGCACATTGCGCAACCCGATGCCACGTTTGGCGGCACGGAATTTGGCAACTATCTCACGCCAATCATGAAGCCGGAGCATGATATCCGGCGCCGATTGGGTGAGCTCGGCTTGACTGCGGAGGACATCGACATCCTCGTAAGCACCCATTTTCATTTCGATCACGCGGGGAATCACGGGGACTTTGGCAGATCCCGGATTGTTACCCAGCGAGCGGCGTACGTCTATGCCAAGGAGAACCCAGGCCGGTTTCCCGCAGACTGCTGGGATCTGCCGCACCTGCGGTACGAGCTAATCGAGGGCGATCTGGAGATTGTGCCGGGGGTTACATTGCTTTCCACGCCGGGTCATGTTCCGGGGCATATGTCGGTGCTGGTGCGGCTGCCGAAGACCGGAGCAATCATTCTGGCAATCGACGCCATCTACACCTTGGAGAATCTCGCGACCGACAACTGGACTGGGTATCACGACCCCGAGGAGGCCCAGCGCAGCGCTCACCGGCTGAAGGCTCTGGCGGAGCGCGAAGGGGCGCTGTTGATCACTGGCCACGATCCGGGTCAATGGGCGGGGCTGCGGCTGGCACCAGACTATTACGACTGAGCGGCAAGCGTCTCCCACTCCCGCGCGGCGATAGGCAAATCCCGCTCCGGTGCCACTGGCCGGCCACAGCAGGGCCGAAATCCGGCATGACTGCCTTGCGCCCGGCGGGTTCTTTGACGAAGATAATGATCTGGGGGGATTGGCATCGACCGCGGGTGGGTAGCGAGCAGCGGGCCTGGCTGTGCCGGTTACCGTGACTGTGGGGTAAGGGATGGCTGACGGGGACATCGAGCAGATCGTCGCAACGATGAAGTTTATCGGGGATCGCAACCGGTTGCGCATTGTGCGTGAGCTCATGCGAGCGGAGCGGTGTGTTGCCGAGCTCATCGCCGAGCTGGGTATCCCGCAGCCACTGATCTCCTACCATCTTGGAAAGCTGCGGGAGATGGGATTGGTGCGCGCGCGCCGGGAGGCGCAATGGGTGTTTTACTCGCTTGATCCCGAGGCATGGTCGGCGTATGTCGCCCCAGTGCTGGATTTGCTTCAGCCCGGTCCACTTCCGCCGCAGGCTGCCTACGGAGCGAATAGACGTCTCCGCTGTGGCCGCGGCGATAGCAAAGGCTGCAGATAAGCTGGACAGCTCTGGTCACCAGCTCTTGTGGCCATGCCGAGCAACGCGAGAGATCGCTTCTCGCTTGCGCCCATAAGATCCGCTGCGAGGGATGGTATCGCAGGATCACTCTGAGGCAGCGTTGTGGGCACTATCGCCGCGAGTAGGGATCGAGGGCGTCTCGCAGCCCATCCCCAACGAAGTTGATACTCATCACGGTAAGAAACACCATGAGCCCGGGGGCAATCGCAAAGACGGGCAAGGTGCGCATGTGTGCCTGTGCATCTCGCAGGAGATTGCCCCATGATGCGGTCGGCGGCTGGACACCGAAACCCAAATAGCTCAGTCCGGACTCGGTGATGATTGACGCGGCGATGAGGAGCGTTGCCTGGACCACGATGGGGCCGACCGCACCAGGGAGCACGTGACGAAGGATGATCCGGGCGTGTCCGGCACCAGCCGCGCGCGCCGCCTCAACGAACTCCTTTTCCCTCAGCGCCAAAAAGGTCGCGCGGACGATGCGCGCGAGGCCCATCCAGGACAACACCCCAATGACGACCGCGATCGGGGCGATGCTGCCTTGCAAGACGCGGAGCGAGGTGGTGCGGATGAGCGTCGCGGCGACGATGAGCACGAAGAGTTGTGGGAAGCAGAGAAACACATCGGTGAGCCGCATCAGCATGGCGTCGGTTTTGCCGCCGAAATACCCGGCGAGTGCTCCGATGGTCGTGCCGATGACGAGGGCAACGCCGGTGGCGGCGAGACCGATGACGAGTGAGATACGGCCGCCCCACAACGTGCGCGCGAAGATGTCGCGCCCGGCTTTGTCCGTGCCGAGCCAGTGATCGCGTGACGGTCCCTGCAGGCGCTCCACCGGCGAAAGTGCATTGGGATCGTGTGGCGCGAGGGGAGCGAGGATGGCGGAGAGCGCGAGCAGCATCAAAACGACGAGGCTTGCCGTGGCGAGCCGGTGGCGGAGAAACCGCCGCGCGATGAGACCAAGCATCGTCTCCTGCCGCGTAACCGGGCCGGCTGTGATTTCCCCAGGGCGATGCGTGGCCGAGGGATGGGCTTGCGGCGACGCGACGCTCATTAAGCGAGCTCCAGGATTGACGGGAAGCACTGGCAAGAGCCAGGCGCCCTACGAGTACCGGATGCGCGGATCGAGCAGCGCATAGATCACATCCGCGAGGAGATTCGAGAGCACGATTAGCGTCGAGGTGATCATGATCACCGCCATCAGCACACCATAGTCGCGAAGCTCGGCGGAGTCATAAAACAGGCGGCCCATCCCCGGCCAGGAGAAGATCACCTCGGTGAACACGGCGCCGGAGAACAGGTACGGAAGGTCCAGTGCCATCAGCGTCACCAGGGGAATCGCAGCATTGCGAAGGGCATGGCGGAGGACCACCACGCGCTCCCGGAGACCCTTCGCGCGGGCCGTGCGGACGTAATCCTGGTGGATCACCTCCAGCATGGACGCGCGCAAGAAGCGCGAATACCAGGCAACCCAGCTTGCTGCCAGCATGGTGACGGGAAGGATGAGGTGCCTGATCCGGTCCCACAGAGAGAACTCGGCTCCAAGGGTCTTGATGCCTCCAGCGGGCAGCAGCGGCTCGCCTGTCCAGGGATTTTCCAAGGTGAGATAGAAGATCAGGATCAGGATGAGGCCGAGCCAGTAAATGGGCACCGACTGGCCGACGAAGGTAAGACCGGTCACGAGATGGTCGAACCAGGAGTATTGCCGGACGGCTGAATACACCCCGACAGGAACAGCGATCATGAGGGTCACAATCCAGGCGGTGGTCATGAGGAGAAGGGTGTTGGGCAGCACACTCCAGATCTCCGTCGTGACTGGCCGCTTCGTTTTGGATGACTGACCTAGGTCCCCGCGCAACACGCGGCTCAGCCATTTCCAATACTGGAGATACAACGGATCGTGGAGCCCGAGACGCTCCTCCATAGCGTAGATCGCCTGTGGATCAAGACCAGCAGCGCGGTACATGTAGGCGCCGGTTGGACCGCCGGGAGCGGCTTTTAGGAGACAGAAGACGGCCACGCTCACGAGAAGCAACAATGGGATGGCCCCGAGCAACCGGCGAGCGACATAAACACCCATCGCGATGTCCTCGACTGGCACGAGCTACGGTGACGAAGGCTGGGAGCTAAGCGGAGTCTGGAGCCGGGGGTGGGAGGTGGGAGCTGGGAACGAAGAGGCTTCGACGGGTTCTGCCAAGTCCTAGAGGGGCTTCGTCGTGCTGAATCCCCGGGTCAAGCTCGGGGTCGCAGCACCCGGCTCGCCACGCGTCCCCTGGACTCCCGACTCCTTGGGAGGGCACAGGTCCCTCCCCTACGAATTCCTCCGTCCCGTATCCTGACTCCTTCCCTAGCCGCGGTCCCTAACCCCCTGACGCTGCAACTTACTTCTGCTCAAGCCACCAGTTTTCCGCGTCCCAGGTGCTCCATTCCCAGGTGCTAACAGTGAAGCCGTGCAGCTTATGGGAATAGACGCTGCCCTCTGCGAATTGCAAAATCGGGAAGGTGACGATATCTTCGCGCAGCGCGTTGGCAACCTTGCAGAAGTTTTCGCGGCGGACATTGATATCTGGCGTGCTGTTGGCAGCCTTGATCCAGGCATCAACATCCTGGCGATTCCACCGGTAGATGTTCGTGCCACCTTGATTCGTTTCCGATGGGATCATGTAGGACGCGAAGTCCTGCTCGATATCCGCCCCAGGCTCGGCAAAGAGCCCGGCATCGTAGATCAGCAGGTCGTAATCGCCGAGCATGCGCGGGGATTTGTCCGCCCACGTGCCGAAGATGACGGCAAAGTCCTGATTTTCAATTTTGACCTCGATGCCGACATTTTTGAGATCTTCCTGGACAGCCAGCTCAACGAGCTCCAGAGTGGAAAAGCCGGTGTAGCCATTCATCATCAGTGAGAGTTTGGTGCCGTCGGTGACGTCGGGCACGCCGTGGGCCTCACGCACGCCATCGCCATCCTCGTCTCGCCATCCCACCTCATCGAGCAGTGCCTTTGCCCGCTCTGGGTCGTAGGTCCAGGGCTCCACCTGGCAGGCCATCCATCCTACAGCGAGGGGCGAATCAATGTCATAGACCGTCGTGTCAGCCAGCAGCTCGCGATTGATACGCTGCCGGTTGATTGCCATGGTGATCGCTTCGCGGACTCGCCGGTCCCCGAGGATCGGATGCGGCGGGTTGGGGCCGGGGTCGCCGTCGAAAGGCTTGGAGAGGTTGAAGCGTAACTCCAGCACCCAGATGCCGGGGGCGGTCCGGCCGGACGCCACGCCGGACGCTTCGATCTGGGCCTCGGCGTCGCTGCCCGCCCAAAGCATGATGTGAGCGTCCTGCTCGATCATCATCGCGGTGCGCGCTTCTTCGGAAGGGACGACAAGGAAATTGATGCCATCAATGTACGGCTTGCCAGCAGCTGCTTCCCGGTACAGCGGGTTCTTCACCACCGTGATATGGTCACCGGAGACCCATTCTTTGAGCATGAACGGGCCGGTGCCGATGGGGTTGCGGTTGAATTCCCAGTTCTGCATGTCGTCCACGGGACCGGCGAAGCGGGGAAGAATCCAGGGGAACTGGTCGAGATACCCGGCATTGAACTCCTTGTAGGTGATAACAACCGTGTGCGGGTCCGGCGTCTGGATATCGGCGATCTGCGCATAGCGGCCAGACAGGATCGCGCCGTTTGCTGGGCTGACCGCAGCTTGCCAGGTGAACTTGACGTCTTCCGACGTGAACGGCTCACCGTTGCTCCAGACGACATCAGGCTTGAGCTTCCACGTGACCGTCGTCAGGTCCTGCGACACACCGCCGTTCTCAAGGGTCGGCAATTCGGCGGCGAGGACGGGCACGTAGTTCCCGTCTGGGTCGTTTTCCGTCAGCCCCTCAAGGATCGTCGTCACCACCTGAGCGGCGATCGACGTGTTGCCGAGAACGGGATTGAGGCGGTCGGCATCTTCGTACAGTAAGTAGTTCACCATGCCGCCAGGTTGCGGCGGTCCTTGCGTGTCCGAGTAATACGGGGGCTCACCCTGGGCAAAGGCAATGGGCTGTGCGCCGAGAACGAGGGCAAACACCGCGACGGTCCAGAGAACGTGCCGGCTCAACCGGTGACACACTCCGCGCATCATCGAAGCTCCCTCCTGGTGACGCGATTGCTCCAACCTCGTCTCTGGTTGATACCGGAACAGTTGTTCCTCTGGGTCTGCGCCTACCCAAGGGTGGCGCCAGTGCGAAGCGATCGCGGCGCAACTGGACAAGCGCTGACCCGTGGCGCACCCTTCACGGACAAGGAGACGAGCACAGGGATCTTAGCAACGACTGGCGCGCAGCGCTACTGGCCTGCGTCGAAACAATTGCGGGGGTGGCCCGGTGCTCCACCCCCGCGCTCGGCCTGGCAATGATGCTCGCGTGCGTGTGTCAGTCGGTAATGCGAGTCGCGCGAACGACGATGCGCTCCAAATACTCGCCCCGCTCGTAATCGAAGGGGCCGCCGCATGTAATCAGGGTCACGGACTCTTTCTTGGTCTTGCCGACGATTTCCTGCACGGCCTTCGCGCCAAGCTCCGCCACCTTGTAGCTCTTCACCCATTGGACGGCGTAGCGGTAGACCTGGCCATCCTCGCCGGTAATCTCGATGACATCGCCCTCGTTGAGCTTGCCAACTTCATAAAAGACGGCGGCGCCAACATCCCAATAGTCGAGATGGCCAGCCATGACGATGTTATTGTCCTCCCCGAGCCGCCCCGTCTCCTTGTACCAGGAGACAACAAACGGCCCTGAAGGATCCTGCATTACGCCGTCGATGATCTCTTGCTGCTCAACCTGGGCGTCGACATTCGCCTTCTCGATGCGGATTGCAACAGGCCGGACACCGATCACGCGGAAGGGGCGCGGGGTGACACCAATCGGCCCTGGTCGCAGCGTGCCGGTTGTCGGCGGCTCCCCAAGACCGCTGGATGAGACCGGCTCCTGCGCGTGCGTGGGGAGCGGCGCCGTGGTGGCCAGGAGAGCCAGTGCAATCACGAAACACAGGAGCCGAGATCTATGGATCGACGCCCGGTGCGGCGCTCCTAACCCGATATCGCCCATCGCCAGTGCTCCACTCACCACGCTGGCCGGATCGCCTCTCCACGGCAGCCAGCGCACGTCTCATCAGTTTCACCGCATTGCGGCGGGCGACAAGCAGTGTCGCCCAGTCCCTAGTATAGAAGGCGAAGCATTCCTCGCGTTATCCCCGAGCAGTTGGAGTCTGCGGCCGGTTGCCTAGGCAACAAGCCATGCACTGCGACAACCGGTTGCTGGAGCAGAAGAGGAAACCAGATCGGGCATGCGAGCGTTGACATGAGTGCGGGCATTGCTGTGGCCGGGGCATAGTCATGGCTTGAAGCGCGTCTTGACGATAAGCTCGCTGGCTGGCAGCATGGAGCATGCTAGAGCGCTCCGCGCTCGGGTGCCCCGCCGCTCGCTCCCGCTCGTTGCGTTGGTGGGATCGCTCCGTCGAAGAGGACCATCCCGAGTGTCTCGGTATCACTCGATCTACGCCGCCCAAGAGCGACCGGCACGCTGGCCCTGGGTTGTCGCCGCGTTGATCGTACTGGCTGGCGTCGGCGCAGCAGCGTGGATTCTCACTGGCGCATCGGCCGATCGCCTCCTCGATGCAGCGCGATGGCAGACTCAGTCGCGGTCTGCGCCTGAGCCGGCGACCGCCGCTAGCTTGATCACCGAACCGTCTCCTACGGCTCGTACCGAGGAACCGGCTCAGGCAGCCGCTCCTGTCACCCCAGCGCGTCTAACCCTAACGGCAACGCACGCTCCGGAGCCAACGAGCGTCGAGGGAGTCTCGATTGCCGAGCAGTCTGAGGGTCAGCAGGCCGCGACACCGGCTGAGGTGACAGCCTCCCCGAGCCCAGCGGCTGCCGATCCCATCTTTATCACTGACACCGTGCAATTGTGGGCCGACCTCTGGCAGGCACGGGATTACGACGGCATGTTCGCTCTGGTCGCCGCTGACTCCTGGCGGGCGCTGGCGCGCCAGGTTTATACCGAGCAGCACGGCAATGACACTGGCTTCGATGGCTTGTCCGAAGCACAGCAGCGGCAACTCGCGCGGGATTACTTTGTTGGCAGGTATCAAGGGATCGCGGAGGAAGCTGGGTTGACCAGCGTTCAGGTCACGAACATCGGGGAGCCTGACCTGGAGACGCAGGTGCCGATTCATGTGGTTATGGAATCAAGCAAGATCGGGAAGATTGAAGAGGATAACCGCATCCAGCTTCGGTGGGAGGAGGATGGCTGGAAAGTTGCCTGGACACCGTCGCTGATCTTCAAGGATCTGGGCGACGGCTGCATCGACTTTACAACGGATCCGGTCAAGCGAGGAGCGATTCTCGACCGCAATGGGGAAATCCTCGCCTACGACGGCATTGTCAACGAGGTGGGCGTCATCCCCAAACTGTTTGAGAATGAGGAAGCCGAGGTTCAGGCGCTGAGCAAGCTGCTCGGGATCAAGGTCTCGGAGATCAAGGCGCGTTACAAAGATGCGAATCCGGATTGGTTCGTTCCCATCACCGACCTCCCCGAGCCGATGGAGCAGCGCATTCTCAATGGCTTGTCGCAACTGCCTGGAGTGGCGGTCCGCGACAAGACCGCCCGCATCTATCCGTACGGACCGATCGCCGCGCATGTGACCGGCTATGTGCAGGCGGTGACAGCGGAAGATCTTGCGGCTGACACCGACGGACGCCTCTCGGAAACGGATGTGATCGGCCGGGCAGGGATCGAGGCCGCCGCGAATGATCTGCTGACTGGCAAGCCTGGGGCGCGGCTACGCGTCGTGGAATGTCAAACCCGGGCAGAGCGAGTGGTGATCGCCAAGCGCCGGCCTGTTCCGGCGAAGGATCTGGTGTTGACCATTGATATCCGACTGCAGCGGGCTGTTGACGAAGCCCTGGGGGATGTCAAGGGAAGCGCTGTTGTGCTCGATCCGCGCAACGGGTCGGTCCTGGCGCTCGTTAGCCACCCGACCTTCGACCCAAACATCTTCGTAAAGGGGCTGACGGAGGCGGACGCGAAATACGTCTTTAGCGAGCGCCAGCGTCCTTTGCTCAACCGGGCGACGCAAGCGGCGTACCCAACGGGCTCTATCTTCAAGGTCATCACGATGGCAGCAGCCATGGAGCACCTGGGGTATACGGGAACCAGCGAGATCAACTGCCCGCAGGAGTGGAGCATCCCTGGCACAGATTCGGTCTTCCGCGACTGGACCTATGAATACGGCACCGGCCCGCAAGGCGTTTTGACGCTGCACAACGCGCTGGTCAACTCCTGCAACACGGTCTTTTACGAGCTTGGCTATGAACTAGACAAACAAGACAGCCAGCTCCTGCCAGACATGGCGAAGGCATTCGGCCTGGGCGCTCCGACGAACATTCCATATCTGCAGGAGATCGCTGGGACGGTGCCCGACCCGGCGTGGAAACTCGATGTGCTGAACGATTACTGGGCTCATGGCGATGCCGTGAACTTGGCTATTGGCCAGGGCTATCTGGAAGCGACGCCGTTGCAGATGGCAAATGCCTACGCGGCGATCGCCAATGGAGGGACGCTCCTTCAGCCGTTCATCGTCGAGTTCACGCGCGATGCCGATGGCACCCAAACCCGGGTCGGGAAACGCCGGGTCATTCGCGAGTTGCCGGTGTCAAAGGAAACCTTGGACGAGATCCGCTCGGCCTTGCGCGATCAGACGAGTAATCCGTGGGGTGTTGGCTCGGCTCGCGTGTTCGGGGATTTCGAATGGCCGATTGCCGGCAAGACCGGTACGGCGCAAAATCAGCTCAACAAGGCGGAAAAGCCCCATTCCTGGTTCGCCGCCTTCGGTCCCTATGGGGCACGCGCCACGATTGCCTCAGTCGTCATGGTCGAGTCGTCCGGCGAAGGTGTCTCCTTCGCCGCGCCCAGGGCGCGCCAGATTTACGAGGCATATCTCAAGCTCGACCTCACAGATGCCTAACACACCCTACACACGGGGCGAGGGCGACGGGAGCCCAGCGCGGAGCGATCCCTCATCCGGTTGAGAAGCGGGGCGTGCAGCAGGTATGCGCGGTGCTCTAGCGCGTGTCGCCCGCAGCAGCGTACGCCGCCATGGCCTTCTCCCGGAGCTGGACGAGCGCGGCCGAGCGTTCGACCGGATATTCGGGAGCGTCCACAAGCGCCTTGTAGCGCTCGGGCAGCTCGGCGAGCGTGGCCGCGGCGCGCTGCTTGATCTCCAGGAGCGGAGCATGGATTCCCGGCACAATTTCGCCATCGCGGATCGCCGGCTGGAGGAGAAGGCGACCATTCGCCGGAACCGGTTCCTGCTCAAGCTGGATGATGTCGCGCTCAAAGGTACCAATGCGCACGACCTGCTTCTTGCCGGGCCAGGTGCTTTTCTCTCCGGCCAGTTTGATGCGCGCATCGAGCGGACCCGCTCCGCTCAAGTTGACCAGTTTGTAGACCGAGCCGAGCGCTCCGCCGCCCACGCCATGCTTGACCGAGCCCGCTCCCGTGGAGAGGCTCGTGCCGACGCCGAAGGCATCAATTGGCGCGTTCGCCGAGACGAGCTCGTGAATGCGGTACTCATCGAGATCGCCGCTGGCGAAGATCCGCACCTCGTGCAACCCTGCCTCATCGAGGACAGCGCGGCAATACTGGCTGTCGGCGAGCAGGTCGCCGCTGTCGAGCCGGACGGCGAATAACTGATGGCCGAGGCGCTGCTTCGCATCCAGCGCGACGCGGACAGCAGTGTGAATGGCTCGGTGCACGTCATAGGTATCCAGAAGGAAGGTGTAGCGCTCCAGTGATTCGGCCACGGCACGGAAGGCATCCTCTTCGGTTGGGAAGAGCTGGACGAGGGCATGGGGAATCGTGCCGCTGGTTGGCACCTTGAAATGATAGGCGGCCGAGAGAAACGACGTGCTGGCGCAGCCACCGATGATGGCCGAACGCGCGGCGAGATAGGGCTCTTGGGCACGGCGGTAACCAAATTCGGCGACGGGCCGCCCGCGCGCGGCATGGACCACGCGGGCTGCTTTGGTGGCGATGAGGGTTGAGACACCAACGGTGTGCAGCAGGCCCGACTCAAGCAACAACGCCTCACGGAACGGAGCGGTGACCCGGAGGAGTGGCTCATTAGCAAAGGCGACCTCGCCCTCTGGAATGGCCAAGATCTCGCCCGTGAAGCGCAGACGACGCAGCTCGTTCAGGAAGCCATCATCGTAGGGTCGTAGGGTACGAAGATAGGCTATCTCGTCTTCCGAGTAGTGGAAATTAGTCGCAAACGTCAGAGCGAGCTCCAGTCCCGCCGTCAGCAGGTACGAGCTGCCGAATGGCGCATGGCGGGTGTAGAGATCAAACGTGGCTGGTGTGTTGACGCCAGCACGCCAGCTTACGTATGCCGCATCCACATGATAGAAATCGGTGAGAAGACCGCTCGAAAGGTCTGATTTACGCCACATGAGGTATCCTTTGACTCTGAAGGCTAGCTGCCGATCTCAAGACCTTGCCTGGTGTCGTAGCCGTTCTCATGCCCAGGGCACAACCGGCGTAAAAGCGTACCCGTCCGCATCCCATTGCGTAATCCGGTCCTCTGCTCCGCGGCGTCACGTTCCGGACAACCCAGACGAGAGCGCCGCCAGACGGGAGCGCCGCCGTCCCGGCGGCCAGTCCTCCCGACACCTCAAGACCCGTGTGGACAAGGCGCTCTCGCGGAAGCGCCTGGCGTACACCCACTCGCTACGGTTCCGGACGGCCACACGGCTGGTACTGCTCATCGCATGTCGACTGAGTGCAATCGCTCAGCAGAGCTCCCGTACGACGCGGATGCCGTTGAGCGCCATGTGGTACAGAAACACCTGATGGAAGAAATCTCCGGGATGGGCCATCGCGCCGATGCGGGCTGCCTGCTCCGGTGGCAGATCGTACGTGTCCACCGCGTTGGCTGGCACAATCACCTCGAATGGCGCGCGATTAAGCGCATTGGCGCGCAGCCGGAGATGCATCGCTAGGTGATAGACGCACAGGTCGGTGCAATTCCCCACGACAATCGCGTGGGTGAGATCGGCGTTGTTGTCCAGCCACGCGTCGAAGGTGGTTCCGTACCCAGGATCCAGGGAATTCTTCTCGATGATTGTGAACAGCGACCGGAATGGCAAGGAGGTAAGCTCCGGAATGGTCTGGCTCTCCTCGCTGCCGCGGACACAATGCACTGGCCAGGCTTGGAATTCGGGAGTGTTGGGATCGTGGGTATCCTGGGCGAGGACGAACCGGCGAACACCGGTCTCGTAGGCGCGCACAAAGAGGTCGCGCACTGGCTGCGTGAGTGCGCCGACGCGCTCCGAGGCCAGGGCGCCCCGTGAGCAGAAGCCAACGATCATGTCGGCCGAAAAGACCGCGGCGTGCTCCGGCTGGGGAATCATCTCCGCGATGGGCCGCGGTTGCAACGATGCGAACCAATCGGCGACGAATCCGGGTATGGTAACGGTGGCGTTCGATGTCGGAGCGACCATCAGACACCTCCCTTGGCTTCGGTGAGAGCGGAAGTGCAATCACACACGTTTGGAGGCAGTACGCCCCAGGTGATGGTACCAGCAACCCAGGCGATTCCACCATTGTGAAGGCGCTTTTGCCAGCCTGCGGGCTCCATGCGACAGTATCGAGTGCATGCCGGACAGTGGCATTGTGAAGGAGGAGGATATGGGCGATCAACACATGTGCAGCGTCCTGATCGCTGGCGAATCATGGGTGATGCATACCATCCACCAGAAAGGGTTCGACCACTTCACCACCACAGCTTATGGTGAGGGGCACCAGTGGTTGTCGGCGGCGCTCACGGCAGGCGGATGTACCGTCGAGCACTTGCCCAACCACCTAGCCAGTGAGAAGTTCCCGATGACCGTCGCGGAGCTCCGGCGCTATGATGCCGTGCTCTTGAGCGATATTGGCGCGAATACGCTCCTCCTCCATCCAGACACGTTCGCCAAGTCTGTCGCGTTGCCGAACCGCCTGACGGTCATCAGGGATTACGTCCGCGAGGGCGGTGGCCTCGTGATGGTTGGGGGATACCTAACGTTCCAGGGGATTGAGGGCAAGGCACGGTATGCGGGGACGGCGGTCGAAGAGGCGCTGCCAGTCCGGATGCTGGCGCATGACGACCGGGTGGAGATGCCGGAAGGGTGCGCGGCCCATGTCACCGCCCCTGACCATCCGATTGTAGCTGGACTACCGGGAGACTGGCCGCCGCTGCTCGGTTACAACCGCTTGCTCCTCAAGAATGAGGCAACGGTCATTGCCACGGTTGGAAGGGATCCGCTCCTGGTCGCGTGGGACTATGGAGAGGGCAGGTCAGTGGCGTTCGCGTCGGATTGCGGGCCACATTGGGCTCCGCCAGCGTTCGTCGAGTGGGAAGGCTATGCCCGGCTCTGGCAGCAGCTTGTCGCTTGGGTCGCCAAACGCATGTGAGACCACGATCCCGGTGTGATTGCCGCCTTACCGAGCCGTGGAGCCGGATTCCGGCCAGAGCATGAATCTGGGATCAGGCGTGGCGAAATCGCGTCCGATGCCGAGAATCAGATCGCGCCGGTCCCAGCGGTTGCGATGAGCGGCATCTGGCACGAGAGATTGATGAGGGAGATCGTCCACCGATCCGGTTCGACTCCATTCATGCTCCACATCCCGCTCAATGCGAGATCCGGGAGCTGGGCGTCGGCGGCGCGGAGCGGGCCGCGTGGCAACCGAGACGGCGATGACCGCCACCAAGAGCACGATGGCGAGACTGAGCGATGACATTCGTCCTTCCCTCCTTCAGCGCTGGCCGCGGACTGCGCCGTTGCGTCAGATGCCAGCGTACAGGCTGGCCACGACGCACATGCTTAACCCGTGTTGCGAAACGTCTCGCGCTCGCCGCTGGTTTCGTCGCGCGAGCGACCTTGCTGGCATGAGAGCGCGAGGCCGCTTGGTGTGGGCGGCCCCGCTGCTCGCCAGTCGCTCGGTGAGCAACGTGATGAGACACGGACGAGGTTCTGGCCGGTGCGCTAGTAAGCTGAGTGCTCGTGCTTGAGGATGCGCCAACGGGGTTCGTGGCAGCGACATCGGTGTCGTCGTTGCCCGCTACCGTTGGCGCGGAGAGCATCCTTCGGGAGGCCGGAGCAAGCACACCTCGTGGCGTCTCCGCAGCTCGCGTGCCCGTACCGTGGCGCTCGACCAGCAGCGATTGCCGCTCCTGACCCCTCATCACCGGTGACAAGCAGGAGACGACGGAGCAAGACGCTGGCGCCCTAGCGTGGCGATCCGGAGGAGAGCGATTGCAGCCGGTGAGTGATGGCGCTGATCAGCCGCTCAGCCTGCCGGGTGGCGTCAAAGACGGCGGGCAGAGCGACAGGGGCGGCATTCGCGCTGAGGGCTTGAGTGACGGCCAGCGGCAGCTCGGCCATGGAAGCAAAGGTAACCGCCTTGTCGAGATGGGGCACGAGGGGTGTGTCACCGGCGACGATGACCGGGCATCCGGCAGCCAGGGGCAGCAGCGCGCGGGCCGCCGCGTATGGGCTGGTCCCGATGCCAGTCAGAACGGCTAAACGGGCAGTGTGATACTGGGCCGCGAGCTCAATTTCCGGGACAAAAGGCCAGTTTGGCGGATGAGCCATCCCGGCTGCCGCAAGTGTGAGCGGCACGTCATCGCGAGACAGTGCCGCGCGGGCGGACGCGGCAGTGGCATCGTCGTCATAGCTCACCAGCAAGACGGTGGAGCGAGCGCCGGCGGCGGAAGGCTCCGGGAGCACTGCCGGCCCGAATGGGATGGCCGGTCGCGGGCTGTGCGTCCCTATGGGAGCAATCATGAGATCGGGATCCGGAAGCAGAGCGGCTCCGCCGGCCGTAAGCTCGGCGATGCGCACGAGGTGACGAGCCGGGCGGCCGGAAAGCAAGGCACAGACCGGAGGCGGCGTGCCTTCCAGCAGAACGACGGCATCAACCGTTGCCAGCTCGCGGCTGAGCCAAAGCGTGAGCTCAACGCCGGCGGGTAGCTCGTAGGTGCGGTATCGCACATCGGGTGCCTGCGCCGAGAACGCACGAAGCGCCGCAGCGCCGCGGTCGCGAAGGAGCGCCAGCGTTGGCCGGTTGCGTCGTTCCTCCAGGAAGATCACCTGGTGCCGGCGGGCAACCAGCGCTCGCATGATCGCACGGACGGTTGTTGCGGCAGGATTGCCATAATCGGAGATGACCGATGCCCCAAAGATGGCCAGGCGCAACACTCGGCTTTCGGCGCCGTTGGGCAGGATGGATGGTGCGGGGGCACGGGCGCGCACGGGCGAGCACCTAATAGCCCAGGGCTACGCCGTCGGCCCGGGGATCAGCGCCGCCACGGAGGAGACCGCTTTCAAGATCGCGCAAGATCATCTGCGCGTGACCGAAGTGCACGTCCCAGTGCGCCGTGCGCACCACCGCATGACCACGCCGCTGGAGATCAGCAAAGGTCGCGTCCGGGAACCGGCCTTCCAGGGCAACCAGGCGAGGATCGGAGCCGGGACCTCCACCGGCAACCCAGCGTGGCGCTTCAATGGCCGCCTGTGGCTCCAAGCCGAAATCAATCAGGTTCGTGATTAACTGGAGATGGACCTGAGCCTGGGCATCTCCGCCCTGGGTGCCAATCGGGCCGAGCAACTGGCCGTCGCGCAGCAACATGCCCGGCATGAGCGTATGCAATGTCCGCTTCCCGCCTTCGAGGCGATTGGGGTGATCATCCTCCAACGAGAAATACGCCCCGCGGCATTGCAGTAGGATGCCGGTGCCATCGGCCACGATCCCGGAGCCAAATGCGAGGTACACACTCTGAATGAGTGACGCGGCATTGCCATCCCGGTCCACCGCGCACAGGTAGACCGTGTCACCTGCAAGCGCTGGCTGGCCAGTGCCGGCGCACAACGGATCATAAGTGGTCCACAAGTCCTTCGCGAATGTCTTGGACGTGAGCCGTGCTGTGTCGATGTCCCGGAAGGCGGGGTCGGTCAGCTCGGCATCACGCACGGCGAACGCTCGTTTCTTTGCTTCGATGAGCGGATGGAGGTGGTCGGCGCTGCCCCAAGGGCCGAGATTGACGTGCTCAACAAGGTTTAGCTCAATGAGCGCGGTCAGCCCTTGCGAATTAGGCGGAAATTCGGCAACCGTGACACCGCGATAGTCAGTGGTCACAGGCTGGACCCATTCGCCGCGGTGCTGGGCAAGGTCGCTGGCAGAGAGCGAGCCTCCAAGGCGGCGCGAGGTAGCGAGAATGCGCTCAGCAATTGCTCCGGTGTAGAACGCATCACGCCCTTCGCGTGCGATGCGCTCCAGCGAGCCGGCGAGTTCTGGGAGAGAGAGTCGAGCGCCCGGCGGTGGGGGAGTGTCTCCTGGGAGATAGATACGCCGGAACGAATCATCCCACCCATCAACGCTGGCTGCCCAAGCGAGGCTATCAGCAAGGTTGGGGGTAACGGGGAAGCTGTCGCGGGCATACCGAATCGCCGGCTGCAAGAGGCGGTCAAGCCCGAGCCTGCCGAACCGCTCGCTCGCTTGTGCCCAGGCGTCAATCGTTCCAGGCACCGTCACCGTGTGGATGCCGCGCTTCGGCATCTGGCCAAACCGAGCGCGGAGCGCGGCGCGGTCCGCATGAGCAGGAGCGCGTCCCGAGCCGTTGAGACCGATCACCTGACCGCTGCGCGCATCAAAGATCAGCAGAAAGCAGTCGCCTCCAATTGAGGTCTGGTCAGGATAGACCACGGTCAGGACAGCGTTGGCGGCAATGACCGCGTCGACCGCGGTGCCGCCTGCCTGAAGGACTTCCAATCCGGCGGCAGTGGCCAGCCCGTGCGGCGTGGCTACCATGCCATTGAATGCCAGGGCGGACGGGCGTCCGGTACGGAACACGTGCTCTCCTCCGTCGAACGGTGTCAACTGCTGATGGTCGCCGCGTGTCGCCGGGTGGGAGCAGGAGCGCATGATCCGGCTGACACGCCGGCATCATATCAGGAGCCAGTCTCTGGCGAAACCGTGAAGCGCGACGATCACCGGCGCCGAAAGACCCCCTGGATTACGGCAATCCGGTTCTCTGCTAGATTCCGCTCCATGTTTTGGAACATGGATTGGAACTCCTCGCCAAGCAAGAGATGCAGACCGAGAGGCGGCAGATTGCCGTCTGCCGTCTGTGCAAGGCGCTGGCGGAGGAACTCCAGCGACGCCAGCGATGTGTCTCTCCAGTGCACCTCTTCAAAACCGGCCTCAGTCAATAGCGCGCGCACGACCCCGGCCGGTTGCAAGAAGCTAATGGCCGGATTGCGAGCCCATGGCACTGGGAAGTGGATCGGCTGGACTGGTCCGGCCATCACCTCATGCATCGCGTACACCCCACCAGGACGGAGAACGCGGAACATCTCGGCGAAGAGCCGCACCTTATCGGCGATGTTCATCGAGCTGTGCTGTGTCCAGACGACCTCGAAGGCCCGGTCTGGAAAGGGCAGATCGAGCGCGTTGCCGCATTGGAAGATCACCTGGTTGGCCAGGCCAGTGCGGGCAGTGAGCATCGCTCCAATCTGGCAATAGGCTTCGGTCAGATCCAGCACGGTCACGACGCACCCGAATTCGCTCGCCAGCGTCTGGGCGGGCCCGCCGAGTCCGCCGCCGACATCGAGCACGTGCATGCCAGCGCGCAAATCGGCAAGGCTGGCCAATTCCCGTGTCGCCTCGCGGCCACCAATGTGGAACTCGGTGGCTGGCGCGAGATCTCCAGCGGTGAGGTGGCTTGGATCCTTGCCCATCGCGCGTACAGCCGCCAAGATGGCCTCGCCGAGATTGTCGCGACCGTAGTGCTGGCTCACCGCAGGCGTGTCTCCATTCCTGGCCATCATCCTTCCTCCCGCTACGTTCTCAGTATGTGCTCGCTCGCGATGCAAGCGGCGGGCTTCCGGCGATCAGAGGCGTTGTGTCCTGGTCTTGGTCCCAGCCTACCCTCAAGCGTTCGACGTGTCTAGTACAATAAATGAACTTCGTAGGCGGGAAGCAGCGATGGAGAACCACGATGCGCACCTATGGTCAGTATTGTCCGATGGCCAAGGCAGTGGAGATCCTCGGCGACCGCTGGACGCTGCTGATTCTCCGTGATCTGCTTTTGGGAATCCGTCACTTCAATGAACTGGAGCGTGGCCTGCCCGGTATCTCACGGGCACTCCTGGCCGAGCGCTTGCGCCGGTTGGAGCGAACCGGAGTGGTTCAGCGGCGCGTGCTTGGCGGACGCGCAACTGAGTATCAATTGACAGCAGCCGGCCGGGCGTTGCAAGAGGTAGTTGACGTCCTTGTGAGATGGGGCACGCGTTGGGCATTTGGAGAACCGGATCCGGATGACTTGGACCCCGTGTTGCTGGCGTGGTGGATGCGAGGACGTGTCCACCACGATCGCTTACCTCTACGCCAAAACGTGGTGCAATTCGATTTCCGTGGAGCCCGGACGCAAACGGTTTGGCTGGTGCTGAACTGCAGCGACGTATCAGTGTGTCTCCAACATCCTGGTTTCGACATTGACCTCACGGTAACGGCAGATATTGCGACTTTCTTCCGGGTTTGGCTTGGCGCTTGCACGCTCGCGGAGGCGATGCGTGCAGGCCTGGTTGAGATTGACGGTTTGCCGGCGCTCGTGAGAGCCTTCCCCACATGGTGGGCGTGGAGTCCAGTGGCATCCGTCGTGCGGGCAACGCTAGCTGCGGCGATGGCACCCGAGCATGACCCCGATCGGGTGGGGATCCCGGTAACCGAAATGCGGTAGCATCACCCTACAGCGGCCGGCCGGGTCGCTGTCTGCCAACCGTATCGTATCGAGGAGGTCCGCGCATGCCGGCCCGCCGCGTCTTGCTGCCAATCACCCTGGTAATGAGTTTGCTGGGTTGGGCGCTCGTGCTCGCCTCACCTGGCCTCGCCGAAGAGGCAACCCCCGAGGCCACGCCGGTGGCGTCTCCAGTTGCGTCCCCCGAAGGCACGCCAGTGGCAACCCCCGAAGGCACACCGGAGGCGACTCCCATCGCTGGCGCGCGTCTCGACCTTGCGGCGATGGCGCTCGCCAGCGAGGATTTACCACCCGAAGTGGCCCTGGAGTACGAGCAGTACGTCACGGCCGCTGACGTGGCGAGCGCCGTCTCCGACGAGACGGTGCCGCCAGAAACGATTCTTGCCACCGGCTTGCTGTGGTTCTATGAAAGTCAATACGCCTCGGCGGACCGGACCATCCGCATCCGATCCTATCTTGAGGAGTACGTGACCGAGCAGGGGGCGGCTGCTGGCTTCGACATTCTTGAGGATGAAACGCGGCTGGTCAGCACCGACGCTGCGTTTATTGACCGCCCCGCTCCGGAGGAATTGGGGGAGGAGCCAAGGGAGATCACGGTTGGCACGTTCCTCGACCCTGGCGGAGCTGGCCGGCTCGAGGCGATCGACATCACGTTTCGCGTTGGGCGGTTGCTCGGCGGTGTCTCCGTCGAGACGGTCGAGGGCGTGCGGCCCGACCGGCAACTGGCGCTGGCGCTGGCTGAGCGCCTGGAGGAGCGCATCGAAGCGGTACTCAACGATGTGCCACTCCCTGGCATTGATCGCTCCTTGCCGCAGCGGCTGGTGCCGGCCGCATCAGGCACGCTCGGCTTGCAAGAGGGTTACGTCTCGATTGGCGAGGTGCTTGGCTCTGAGGCGGCCGGAGCTATTGGCTCCGAGTACCGGAGCGGCTATCTGCGAACCGACGTCTATGACTACGTGCGCGGCGAGGCGATGCCGCTGCCACTCCTCTCTATCGCAGTCACATCGTTCGTCTCCGAAGCAGCGCCACTGGCGATCTTGACAAATGCCGATCTGGTAACGCCGCCCTACGCCAACTTGGAGCGGGTGCGCCTGGAGCGGATTCCCGGCACATCGGCGCTCGTGGGCTTCCGCTATACCAACCCGTATGCCGAGAGCGCGGATGCGCCGGTTGATAGCTTCCGCATCCTGATGATCGTCCAGAACCATGTGGTCATCCTTGATGTGCAAGGTGCCGCATCGGCAGAGGCCGCCCAGACCGCTGCTGTTCTGATTGCTTCCCGCCAAGCAGGCTGCGTGCGTTCCGACGAGCCGTGCACGGCGGAGCCGCTCGCCGCTGAACTCTTGAGCCCGGCTGCTGCTACCCCTATGGCGGTGGGGTAGCCTGGCGATGGGAATCGGGAACCGGGGGTGAGGGCGGCGCCTGTAGCCGCCCGCAGCGAAGGGATCGCTGACGGCTGTTCGCGAACGCACGAGAGTTTGCTGACGGCTCGTGGCGCGAAGGCTGATGATGGGGGAGAGCGTGGCACGGGGATTTGGCGTGGCGGGAGCCCTCGACCACGGGCTGATCGAGCAGATCGCGGCCGCCGCGGAGGCGGCAGGATATCGAACGATCTGGGCGAATGACACGCCAGGCGGTGAGGGGCTTGCCGCGCTGGCAGCAGCCGCCCGCTCCACCACCCGCATCCGCCTGGGTGTCGGTGTCATCCCGGCCGATCGCACGCCTCCTGAACGCATCGCTGCGCGTGTTCGTGAGCTTGCGCTCCCGCAAGATCGCCTCGTCCTGGGCATTGGCGCTGGCGCCACCCGATCCGGCAGCGTGGCGATGGTCGAGGCGGCCGCGCGTTCTCTGAAGGCGCTGGTCCGATGCCCTGTTCTCATTGGCGCGTTGGGGCCGCGCATGTGCGCGCTCGGTGGACGCGTTGCCGACGGTGTTCTTCTCAACTGGCTGACTCCAGAGCAAGCCGCGGTCTCAGCCGGCATGGTACGAGCGGTGGCGCGGGAAGCGGGGCGGCCGCAGCCGGAAGTGGCAGCCTACGTCCGCGTGGCCTTGCCCGAGGGGCGGGCGAACCTTGAGGCTGAGGCTGAGCGGTATGAACGCTTCCCGTCCTATGCTGCACATTTCGCCCGGATGGGTGCGCGGGCCGTGCAAACCGCGGTGATCGGAGATGCGGCTGCAATCCAACGCGGTCTGTGGGCCTTTGAGACCGTAGTTGACGAAGTTGTGGCGCGGGCGATTGTGCCGGAGGAGGCACTTGCGCCGTACCTTGCCCTCCTCGAGGCTGCCCGTCCGATCCAGACCGAAGCGCGGCCATGATGTACGAAACCCTGCTCCCATCAGCCGTGATCGGTCGAAGGGGACTGATTGGGCAGGAGTGCGGTCTTGGGCACACCCATCAAGGATGAGGACGACGGAGGGCGGCAATGATCGTGCCAGTGAATCGCCCATCGGCGATCGCATGGGCGCGCTTGGTCGCGAGTCACCCTGACACGTTGTTTTTAGATACTGAGACGACCGGTTTGGACGGCAGCGCTGAGATTATTGACATCGCCGTCGTTGATCGCACCGGACGGGTTGTGCTGAACTCGCTCGTGCAACCTGAGCGAGAGATCCCGCCTGAAGCGACGGCCATCCACGGTCTGACGATGGCGGATGTGCGTCATGCGCCCCGGTGGAGCGAGATCGTGGCGCACCTGGACCGAGTGGCCTCCGGGCGTCTGGTCGTCGTCTACAATGCTGACTTTGACCGGCGGATGATTGCCCAATGCTGTGCCCGCTGTGGCTTGCCGCTCCTGAGCGCAGAGTGGCACTGTGCGATGCGCGCCTTTGCGGCATACCGTGAGCGCCCGTCGCGCCATGGAGGGTTTCGCTGGTATCCTCTGGAGGCGGCTGCCGCGCACTTTGGGGTGCCGCCTGGAGGTCACCGGGCGCTCGGTGATGCCGAGACGTGCAGGCAGGTTGTGCTAGCGATGGCGGGCTGTCAGCATAGCGATCGATGGCGGCACGTGGTGAGCAGCCCTTGGTAACGGTATGGCCGGGAGAGCAGCGTCCGGCGCTCTCCCGGTCTCATGGCGTTGCACGAAGTCAGGCGCTCGGTTTGATGTTTTGATTCATTCGGAACAAGTTCGATGGATCATACTGAGCTTTGATTCGCGCCAGCCGCTCGTAATTTGCGCCGTAAGCGGCTCGAACGCGCTCCTGGCCCTCATCCGTTGCATCCATCATCATGTTGACATAAGCTCCGCCTGCTGAGTAGGGATGCAGGGCCGACCAGTAGGCGCGTGCCCACTCGGTGATGCGCTCCTTGTCCGCCGGATCCGGGCTGACGCCGACGATGACTTCGCCCCACTTGGCGTCGCGGTAATTCCAGGCCGTGGCATCCCGTGGCACCCGGCTGGCCGCGCCGTCAATTGGATAGAGATGCATGGTGGATTTCCACGTTGGCAGATTCGCGCCGAATTCGACGTGGCGGGCGATAGCTGCGTCGGGAAGCTCACGGACGAAATCGGCTTTCCAGTACCACTGATCCCCTGGCGGATAGAGCGCGTCGAACATGCTCTGCAGGGCTGGATGCGGCAGGGGACCAACCCAATCCAGCGCTGGCGTACCAAACTGCCGGCGGATCGGGGAGAAGACCGCGTCGGCCTTGTCGAGTGGACCGGTGTAGGTCCAGACAATGCCACACATGGGCTTGTTGTGCAGGTTTTCGGGGAAGGGTGGTGCAGGGGGAACGACAAGGAAGGCGAAGAAACCATTGAGATCATCAGGAGCGGCAGGGAGGAACTCGCGGTACCACTGCAGCACCTCAGTCGCTTTGTCCAACGGCCAGAGCATTGGCCCCGCGTAGACCGTCGAGATCGGGTGCAAGCGGAAGAGGAACGACGTCACCACGCCGAAGTTGCCGCCGCCGCCGCGGATCGCCCAAAAGAGATCCGGATGCTCCTTCTCATTTGTCGTGACGAAGCTCCCGTCGGCGAGGACGACATCCGCTTCGAGCAGGTTGTCGATGGCCAGGCCGCATGTGCGCGTCAGGTGCCCAAGGCCGCCACCGAGGGTGATGCCTCCAACACCGGTCGTGGAAATGATGCCGCTGGGCGTGGCGAGGCCGAATGCATGGGTCGCATGGTCCACGTCCCCGAGCTGGCTTCCGGCCAGGACCAATGCGGTGCGCCGGGCAGGGTCCACACGCACACCGCGCATCGGCGAGAGATCGATGACCATCCCGCCGTCGCAGACGCTGAGGCCAGCCCCATGGTGACCCCCGCTGCGGACAGCGATCGTCAGATCATTGTCTTTGGCGAACGAGATGGCCGTCTTGACGTCACCGGCATCTGCGCAGCGGGCAATCATGCGAGGTCTGCGGTCGATCATCGCGTTGTACACTTTGCGCGCGTCGTCGTACGCCGGATCACCTGGTTGAATCACATCGCCGCGCATAGCGGCGGTAAATGCTTGAACCTTAGCTCCGGCAAGGGATGGAGTGACTGTCGTGGACATGGGTTCCTCCCTGCGTGCGCATGCGATCGGCGCCTCATGGCGAGCACCGCTCGGAGTACCGTGAAGTCCGGCACGGCACGACCTCGGTGTACGCTAGCCGATGGACACGACTCTACAAGGTCGGCGGTGGGAGCGCATCGTAAGAATTACGGACATCGGGTACTGAAATCTTCTCCCGATGTCACCTGCGTCGAAGCAATGTCGCCTTGCAGACCGATCGTGGGCGCGGCTGAGGCTGCCGCGCTGACGTGAGCAGGATGACCCAAGGATATGGTGGCTCGCACAGGGGTATCGCTCACGCAGCGATACGCATGCGAACCAATCATGGGTTGAGGAGAATCCGATCTTCCTCGGGCTCGAAGAGAACGACCCGGTTTCTGCCACCCGCCTTGGCCGCGTAGAGAGCGCGATCGGCGCGCTCAAGCAGGGTGGGCAGGTCGCTCGCGTGCTCCGGTAACCCAGCGATGCCGGCACTGATCGAAAGGCGGACAGACTCACCAGTGGGCAGCGTGAACCGGTGCCCGTGAACCAGCCGCCTCGTCCGCTCGGCCATCACCATCGCATCATCGGACCAGGTCTCGGGCAAGACGATGACGAATTCCTCTCCGCCGTACCGGCCTACGAAGTCCACGGTGCGCGCACTGCGCCGTAGGAGCATGCCGACCTCCCGCAGCACCATGTCGCCGGCGCGGTGGCCATAGGTGTCGTTGATCGCCTTGAAGCGATCGATATCCACAAAACAGACGCTCAGAGGATCGGTGTAGCGCATGGCCCGCTCGACTTCTTCTCCGAGCCGCTCCATCAAAGCGCGGCGGTTCGGTAACTCAGTGACCGGGTCGATGGTGGCTTGACGCTGGAGGTCGGCGCGCGCAGTCTCCAATGCATCCGTCAACTGCTCCTCAATGCGCGCTCCAAGTGCTTGGCGGGTCACAATCAACGCGGCAATGCCGAGGCCAACGGTCACAAGAACCGGTGTCAGCGCCGCAGTGTCGCGCTGAAGGACGGCGAGTGCCACCGCCGCGCCGAAGACGAGATACGGCACCGCCACGGCTGCGACCCCGCGCTCGCGCAAGGGCCATGGGGCCGGGGCTGGACTGTGGCCCGGTGATTCGGCAGCCACGGTTTCTGGATGTCGAACCTCTTCGAGCGCGGCGAGTGCCAGGCAGGCAGCCGCTGGTGGAACGATCCAGCCAGCCCATTCGCTTGATGCGCTTGCCCGCAGCAGCGCTATGCCGTGAGCGAAGGCGGCAACGGTGAGGAGGAACCAGCCAGCCGCGAGAAGCCCGGCTTCCCGGCGTTCCATTCCGGCGATCGCAGCAAGAGCGTTTGCTCCTGTTGCTGCGAGCATCGCCACAAGCGCCACCGTGGCGAGAGCCCAGGTTGATGCGGTGGCCTGTTCCACACCGCGGAGCTGTGCCGTGATGGCGATCCAAAACAGGACGAGCGCGGCAGCGGCGAGAGCGGCATCAATCATCGTGCGCGCACGCATGCCGGCGAAGGGAGCTGACGCCGGGAGCAGTGCTGATGCCGCAAATCCAAGGAGGCCGCCGAGCGCGAAGAAGACCAGCAGGATCCGTGGAGGCGGCTGGTTCTCCACGCTCAGGGCGTGGAACACAGCCAGAAGCTCCGCAGCCGCGATTACGATGATAGCCGCAGCATTGAGTCTCCAGCGGCGAATGCTTCTTCGATTTGTGGCCAGCGTGGCTGCCCACAGAGCCGGTGCGACCGCAAGAGTCGCCGTCACTGCCGCCAAGGCCGTCGCTATGAGATACCGCGTGGCCGGAGCGGTGAAGGTGATGGTCACCAGAAGCACGAGCAGCGCGTAGAGGGCAGCGAGCATCGCTGGGCGCACAAAGCTGGCGCCCGGCTGGCCGGCTACGGGCACGCTCGCAGCCTTTGCGTGGGTGGATGATGGCGCTGCCACGGTGGTGTGCATCTCCTGATTCGGGAGTCAGAGGTCCGCGGAGGAACTGGCAGCTAGAGTTTCGGGTAGGAGTTGGCGGATTCGTGGTGCCGGTTGCTGACGGCTGGATCCGAACTCACGCGCGATCGGCGGCAGGTCCTTTCCCGACGCATTCCCGGTCCCTCGGGGAGGACACGAGCCCCTCCTCTACGGAACGGGCGCAAGCGCCTCCCTCGCTCATCCTTGGTCTCCGACCGCCTACTCTCGCCTCTCAGTCTTGGCCCTCTTCTACCGACTCCTAGCTCCTGTCAACTACTCACGCGAAGGTAGGCTAGCCGAGATTCGGCATGGGTTCAATGCGAACGTATAGGCACTTTGGGGGATGCCGTTGCCTTGCAGGAGGCCGGCGCCTGAGCGCTGAGCGTGGGACAATGTGATCTACGGGCTTGTGGCAAGGCTCTAGCCTGAGAGCCTGGCGGCAAGGGGGCGTCCGGTGCCGGATTCCGCGCGGAATGTACGAGAGTTGCGGAAAATCATCCAGATCGAGGCGGCATGCTGGGGAATTCTGTCCGCCATCAATGGATCGCTGATCAATCCGCTGCTGATCTCCCGAGGTGCGAGCGCGCTAGCCCTTGGCGTCTATAACAGCGGCGCGAACTTCTTTGGCTTTGGCTCCGGTTGGGTAGGACCGCGCCTGGCATCTCGCCTTGGCAGTGTCCGGCAGGCGACGCTGCTGTGCCTGCTCATTGCTCGCCTGATCTTTCTTGCGCTGCCGCTGATGCTCGTGCTGACGGACCATGGCGCAGTCTGGGCGTTGGTTGCTCTGGTGCTCGTCTGGGCGGCTGGTGAAGGGTTGGCGCTTCCCCTCTGGACCGCGTTTTTGACCGGCCTGGCGGCGCCACAGGAGCGTGGCCGGTGGCTCGCGATGCGGGCGACGGCGGCAACGGCGGCGTCGGCGCTCGTGATGCTCCTGCTGGCGGTGCTGCTGCGGATTGCTCCTCGGGACCAGATCCTCCCCCTGGCCTATACCCTGGCCGGTGTGGCCGGGCTGATGAGCCTGGCACAGCTCCGGTTGCTCTTTCTGCGGGCTCCGGAGCCGCCTGTGCCCGCACCGCGCTCAATTCGCTCGCTCCCGGAAGGGCCAGCACGCCGCTTTCTCGGTGGCGTGCTGGCGTTTTGGTTCGGGGCGGGGCTCATCTGGCCGGTTTTGCCCGCCTACATCATCAAGGACCTTGGCGCTCCGACCGCGTACTTTGCCGCGGTGGCGGTGGTGGCAGCGGGAACAGGGGTTCTGATCCAGCGCCGCTGGGGGTGGCTGGCCGATAATCACGGCGCCAGCCGCGTCTTGCTCCTTGGTGGGATCGGGGCAGGGCTCGTCCCAGCGTTGTGGGCGATCACGCCGGTCTATTGGCTGGGGTATGGGATTGAAGCGATCGCTGCGGCAGCATGGCCTGGGCACACTATGGGGCTGACGCTGCGATCGGTGGAACTGGCTGAGCATGAGGCCGACCGGCCCAATCTCCTGGCCTGGACGAGCCTGGCACAGGGCACTGGGGCCTTCTTCTCGCCGCTCATCGCATCTATGCTGATTGGGCTGGTTGGCACGGTGCCGCTGCTGGTTGCATCAGCGGTTATTCGTATCGGCGCAACGGTGGTGCTGGCAGCGCCGCCGGGGATGCGGCTCTGGCGCTGGCGTTACTCCTCCGTTCCATCCACCGGGTCGCCGTTGGGCCATGAGTGAGGGCCCCGGTGCAGGCAGTTACAGAGCAGGAGTGCGGACGGGCGGCGATCGACGACAACCGGGGGGATCGTCGCTAGGCCAGTGCGGTGCTGGACGGGAAATGCGGCCGGGAGTTCGTGCCAGAAGTGGGCGCAGTATGCCCGCTCGATCCCATCTCCGTAACCACTCAGTGCGCTGCGCGCGGGTGCCTGGGCTTTGCGCTTTCGCCGGTCCTCACCTTCGCTTTGCCGGCTGGCCCGGCGGCTCTGGCTCTTCGCGGTCCGGTGCACCGGGTTTTCCGCCGAGGCACGCGGGTGAGTGTGGGAAGCGTCGAGCACCGTCCCTGACGATTGAGCATCGGTGCCACTAGTCATGCTCTGCTCCGCATCACGTGGTCTGACCTTCCAGCATTGTCATACCCGTATGGTACAATCCCGAAACGGTAGCAGAGGATTGTGCGGTCGTGGCGAGAGCACGCGCGGCCGCGCTTTGTGTCCTGGCGCCGAATCCGGCATCGGGCGCGGCGGAGCGTGGTGCGTGAGACGCGGACCGATGGCACACAAGCACGGATAGAACCGGGGTTCCACGGAGTGGCAAAGCAGATTGGCATCGATTTGGGGACAGCGAATGTCCTCGTCTTTGTCCGTGGCCGCGGCATCGTGATCAACGAGCCGTCAGTCGTCGCCATTTCTGCCAAGGACGGCAAGGTCAAGGCGGTCGGCATTGAGGCGCGGAACATGCTCGGCCGGGAGCCGCGGGAGACGATCGAAGTCGTGCGCCCCATGCGGGATGGGGTGATCGCGGACTACGTCGTCACCCAGGAAATGCTGCGGTATTTCATCAATAAGAGTTGCGGTCGGTTTTCGCTGATCCGTCCCGAAGTGATGATTTGTGTGCCCGCGGGGGTGACCGGCGTGGAGCGCCGCGCCGTGCGCGATGCCGCGCTCAACGCGGGTGCGCGCAAGGCATACCTTATCAGCGAGCCGCTAGCGGCCGCGATCGGTGCTCGCGTCCCCGTCGCCGATCCCTCGGGGAATATGATCATCGACATCGGCGGTGGCACCACCGAGGTTGCCGTTATCTCGCTCAACGGCATCGTCGTGGCCCGGTCATTGCGCGTCGGCGGCAACCGGTTTGACGAGGCGATCGCCAATTACATCAAGCGCAAGTACAACCTGCGCGTCGGCGAGCGGACCGCCGAAGAGGTCAAGATCGCCATCGGCTCGGCCATGCCGGTTGACGAGGACATTGTCATGGAGGTTCGTGGCCGGGATGAAGTGGCCGGGCTGCCGCGAACGGTCACGATTCATGCGAATGAAGTGGTGGATGCGATCACCGAGCCCCTTGAGGCAATTATCGGTGCGGTGCGCGCCGTTTTGGAGGAGACACCGCCCGAGCTGTCGTCAGATATCATCGACAAGGGCATGATTCTCACCGGTGGTGGGGCGCTACTGCGCCAGCTTCCCGAATTGCTCACCGAGGTGACCGGCGTCCCCTGCTACGTTGCCGACGATCCCCTGTCCTGCGTTGCGGTCGGAACCGGCCTGGCGCTGGAGCATATGGACATCCTCCGCGATAGCCTGGAAGAGCCATAATTGGGGGCAGCGCCAGTGCCCATGTCCGGCGCCGGTGCGTGGTCTTCACGCCAAATTGTGACCTCTGAGCGATACCCAAGCCCAATCGAGAACCGCTAGGGTGCAAGCGTGCTGGCGGCTCATCGCCAGTCATGTCCTGTTCATCCGACGCGGGAGATGGTCATGGCGATAGGGGTGCTCGCACCGCCCATTACAGATCTCGTTCAGCCCCGCCATAACCGCGCCGGGGCGCCGGCGATCGAAGCCGAGCATCTCACCAAACGCTATGGTGACGTGCTGGCCGTGGACGACGTCTCGCTGCGGGTCTGGCCGGGGGAAGTATTCGGATTCCTTGGACCGAACGGCGCTGGCAAAACCACCACAATCGGCATGCTGCTCGGCGCCGTTGCCCCCACGTCTGGGACGGTTCGATTGCTAGGCGAGCCGCTGCGAGGCAGGGAACGCACCTTGCTTTCGCGGGTCGGCGCGCTGGTTGAAGTGCCCACTTTTTACCCCTACCTTAGCGCGCGGGACAATCTTCGCCTGCTTGCGCGCTTGCAAGGCAATGGCGATGACCAGCGTGTCGAACACGTGCTCACCCTCTGCCAGCTAACCCACGCGGCTGGCAGGCCATTCAATACCTACTCCCTCGGCATGAAACAGCGATTGGGTATCGCCGCCGCGCTGCTCGGTGACCCGGACGTGATCGTGCTGGACGAGCCGACAAACGGTTTGGACCCGGCGGGCATCGTGGAGATCCGCTCGCTCTTGCGGTCCCTTGCGACCCAGGGAAAGGCCGTCTTCCTCTCAAGCCATCAGCTCAACGAGGTCCAGCTCATCTGCGATCGCGTCGCCATTGTCCATGCCGGGCGCATTGTGGCGGCAGGCGCGGTCCCCGAGCTCCTGCGCCAGGAACGGCAGATCAGGCTGACGGTCAATGATCCAGAGCGTGCGGAGGAGGTTCTCGCCTCGCTGCCATGGGTCGAGCGCGTGGTCCGCGAGGCGGGGGGCATCACCCTCTTCGGCACACCGCCCGATCCCTTTGCTGTCAGCCGGGCGCTGGCTGAGCACGGTGTGTGGATCGGGCAACTCGTCCGTCCTGAGCCGTCCCTTGAGCACTACTTCCTCCGCCTTATTGGACACGCCCAATCCGAGCAAGGTAATGGCGCGATCGTGAAAGGATCGGACAATGGCGCCCGCGCAACGCCAGCGGTTACGCGCCCTCGTGGGCATTGAGCTCTACAAGCTGCGGCGGCGAAAAATGACTGCCGGATTGTGGATCGGCTTCCTGCTGTTCTGCGCCGGCAGGCCATGGCTGTACTACGCTGCGATCACCTGGGGAGGCGGTGATTCCGGAACGCTGCCCGGAGTCGCCGACACGGGGAGCTTTGCAGACCAGATCGCTTTTCCAGGAACGCTCCAAGGTGTGATCGACGCGATCTTGGCTTATGGCTTGCCCTTCCTGATCCTCCTGACGGCTTCAGCCTTTGGTGGCGAATACGCTTGGGGAACGCTGCGGCTCTGGCTCATCCGCGGTGAGGGGCGCGGAGAGTTCGTGCTGTCGAAGCTCTCCGCCCTTGGGGCCCTTTGGATGGTTGCCGTACTCAGTGGCGCTGCGCTGGGTTGCCTCTCGGCTGTCGCCGTTGCACGCGTTGCAGACGTGCCTGGTCCGGAAGCGGTGACGTTCGCCAGGGCGCTCGGGTTCGGGGGGCGCCTGCTTTCCTGCCTTGCCGCTGGCTGGGCATACCTGAGCCTGACAGGATTGATGACGATTCAGGCTCGCTCGACCGCGCATGGCGTGGCGTTTGGCCTGCTCGCGTTTTTCGGTGACCGTATTGCCTCGGCGGCGGCGGTCGCGACTACGATCCCGGTGCTTGAATGGCTCGGACGGGCCGGTCTCAACTATAACGTGCGCTCGCTCACTGGAGGAGCGGGTGATGCGCCAAACTCCTTGCCACTGGCGGTGGCGCTCGTCGCGTTTTATATCGTCATGACGGCAGTGGGTGCGGTGCGGAAACTGGAAACCCAGGACATCACCATTTCGACCGCCGGTTAACCAGGAGCGCCGGTCTCCAGGCTCCCGGCATGAGCTGTTCGCCCAGATACGACCCTCTTGGCACCGTTCCACCCTGGGTGCTTCGAGGCATTTCGCGTCAATGGATTTTTGCCGGTTGTGCATCGCAGCGGATGATGATCGCGGCGTTTGTGCGCTGTTGCCGTGGTCGAAACGATTGCCTCCCATGTATGGTGGTCCCGGCTTGGGATGGCGGCGGGCCGCAGATCAGGTGAAGGGGCGCCATGGTGGCAAACGTAAGGAGGGAGCAATGCGGACGCTCTCCCATGTGCGCTGGCATCTCCTGCTGGCTCTTGCCGGCGCTCTTCTTGTCGAATGGCTCCATTGGGAGTTCGTGGCGTTCTTGGTCGCCATGATCCTCGCCGAACGATGCGCCTTAGTCCTCTGGCGCCGGTCGCGAGCGGCGCAAACCTCGTCACTCCAGAGCGATCGTCCGGTGGCATCGAGGGATCATCCTACGCGTCAGGCACAACGGCGGCTCTCCCTTGCGCTCAAGCGGGTGCTCGGCGTCGAATGCCCGTCGTGCCGCGGGTATGGGTGCGAGACGTGCGCCTATACGGGACTTGACTGAGCGGGATGTCGTTACGGCGTGTCTGCCGCTCTGTGGCAAGGCGCTCTTGCAGGACGCGCTAAGGGGTGGGCTCCGCGTTCACCTCTGCGAGTATCCGTTCGAGTTCTGACTCGGTAATCGCGCCAAACAGCACGAGCTTGCCCACGGGAAGGTCGTGGACAATCGCTTCCATCATTGGCGACATTTCGCCCTCAGCCGTGCCTCCGATGGCTTGCCTCAGTCTTGCCAGCGGAGCCGCGAGCAGCGCTGACCCGCGCGGGTGCATTAGCCATTCCCAGACGGGGCGGAAACGGTCAAGATAGACCGGACGAGGCGAGGATACGTGCAGGCTGACGGTATGAGAGAGGCGGATGTCGCGTGACGATGCACCGACCAATATGTCGAACGTGCCGCTGTTTGCGAGCCATGCATGGGCCTGGGGATCGTAATACGCAAAGTCCTTCCTCACGAGCTGGAAATGAACGCGCTGTTCCTCTCCGGGTGCGAGAGCGACCTTTTGAAAGGCCTTCAGCTCCTTTGGTGGTCGCGGGTAACGCGGCGCACGCTCATGAAGATAAAGCTGGACGATTTCCTTGCCGAATCGCTGCCCTGTATTCCGAACCGTCAATGCGATATCGAGGACTTCGTCATCGCGTATCTCGGGCCTGGTGACCGTGAGGTCAGCATAAGCAAACGTTGTGTAAAACAGCCCGTGGCCGAAGGGAAACAGCGGCTCGATCGCGCGGGCATCGTGCCACCGGTAGCCGGTGAACAGGCCCTCGGAAAAGGCCACGCGGCCATCGGGATCGCCGGGGAAGCTCAAGTAGGAGGGTGTGTCTTCCAAGCGCGCCGGAAATGTCTCTGCCAGCTTCCCAGACGGGTTGACCCGGCCCACGAGCACGTCGGCGATTGCTCCGCCAGCACCCTGACCACCGAGCCAGGCTTCGACGATAGCCGGGACGCGGCCGGCCCACGGCATGGTGACAGCCGCTCCGTTGATAAGCACCACAACCGTGTTTGGCTGTACTTCCACAATCGTGTCGATTAGTGCGTTGTGCGATGGTGGCAGCTCAAGATGGTTACGGTCGATGCCCTCCGACTCATAGGAGGGCGGCAAGCCGGCAAAGACGACCGCAACGTGCGACCGGACGGCAATTTCTCGTGCTTCCTGAAGCAGCGCTGGATCGGGTGTGTCACCGGCCCCGTAGCCGGCCGCGTAGGCGATGCGCACGGACGGGCCCAGCAATTTCACCAGCTCATCATGTGCGTTCTCCACGCGTGTCGGCACGACTTCTGAGCTGCCTGCACCCTGGTAGCGCGGTTCCTTCGCGAAGGCGCCGATGAGCGCGATTTCGGTGAGCCGCGCTCCTTCCAGTGGCAGCAGATCGCCGTCGTTTTTCAGGAGCGTGATGCATTCGCCCGCGGCCCGCCGGGCAAGCTGGTGATGCGCCTCCGGGTCGAACGTGCATGCCGGCCGGCGCGCTGCATCGGCACGCAGAATGACGGTGAGGAGCTCTTTGACAACCCCATCGAGCGTTGCTTCGGAGAGCCGCCCGGTGCGGACCGCTTCAGCGATACGCTCGGCCAGTGGACCTCCTGGCATTTGAAGGTGCAGTCCGGCAGCGACCGGCGCAACGCGGTCGTTCACCGCCAGCCAGTCGGAGACGACGATTCCATCATGCCCCCATTCTTCATGGAGGACCTGGCGGAGGAGCCAGGCGTTTTCCGTGCAGAACGTACCATTGACCCGGTTGTAGGCGGCCATGATCGCCCAAGGCTTGCTCTTCGTAACGGCGATCTCAAACGGACGGAGATACAGCTCACGCAACGTGCGCTCATCCACGATGGAGTCGGCATACATGCGCCCGGTTTCGTTCTCATTGGCGACGAAGTGCTTCAGACAGGTGCCGACGCCCTCCTCCTTGGCGCCAGCTATGAATGCGGCCGCAAGCTCGCCACTGAGTAGCGGGTCTTCGGAGAAATATTCGAAATTACGGCCACCGAGCGGGGAGCGCTTGAGGTTCACGCCGGGACCAAGGAGGATGTGCACTCCCTGCGCCTGGGCCTCGATGGCGATCGCCCGCCCAACCTCCCTGACAAGGTGCACGTCCCACGAGGCGGCCAGCGCCGATGCGGTCGGAAAGCAGGTCGCTGGCAGACTCGTGCCAATCCCTGGCTCGGTCGAGTGCCGCGCTTTGCGGACGCCGGTCGGTCCATCAGCCAGCCAGATAGAAGGGATCCCGAGCCGGTCAATAGGGTGCGTTGTCCAGAAATCGCGCCCAACACAGAGCATCGCTTTTTCCTCGAGGGTCAGGCGCGGCAGGAGCTGGTCAACGGTTGCAGGAATATCCATCGCTCGGACTCCTTTCAGTGGTGCAGCACCGAGATCGGAGCATAGCGCAAAACGCTCAGCCGGGGCTGACGGCACGGTTGGGTAGGGGAGGGCTTGACATGGACCTTGGCGAGGGTTAGCATGTGGTCCACTGGTCCACCAATCAACCGATCTACCGGTTGGTGCATGAAGCGGGGCAGGCTGTCATGAGCCGCGCTGGCCGGCAGCCATCGTGAAGGGGTGGCATGTGACTGAGGGAGCGATCCCATCCATCCATCACATCGCCATTCTCGTCCGGGATGTCGACTCGACCCTTCCCTTCTACGTCGAGCGGCTTCAACTTGCCGTCGTGGGTGATGAGTGGCTGCCACAGGTCGGCGCCCGGCTTACCTATCTCGCTGGCGGCTCGACGCTGATCCAGCTCGTTCAGCCGACTCATCCAGGGCCGCTGCAGGAGCATCTGGAGCGCCATGGCGAAGGTCTGCATCACATCTGTTTTGCCGTTGACAACCTTGAAGCAACACTGCATCGTGTCGCACCTGATGCGGTCGTTGCCATCCAGGAGGCTGTGAACGGGCGCCGAACGGTGTTCTTGCCGCCTGGACCCAACGGCGTGCGCATCGAATTGCTGGAAGTTACCCGGTGATGGATGAGGAGCTCGAGAGTGGGACGGTTAGAGGGAAAGGTCTGCGTGGTCACCGGAGGAGCCAGCGGCATCGGCCGTGCCGCGGCGAGGGCTTTTGTCCGCGAGGGAGCGGTCGTCGGCATCATCGACCGCAATGAGCCGGCGCTCGCGGAGACCGTCGCCGAGCTTGGCGATGCTGCGTTCCCGCTGCTCTGCGACGTGACCGACGAGGCAAGCGTTGAGCGCGCCTTTGCCGAGGTCGAGCGGCGCTATGGCCGGCTCGATGTGCTGTACAACTGCGCGGCAATCCAACTGATCGGCCAGGATGCGCCGGTCCATGAGCTTCCCCTGGAGATCTGGGAACGCACCCATGCCGTCAATTTGCGCGGCGTGTTCTTGACCTGCAAGCATGGCGCCCGCCTCATGATCAAGGCGGGCAATGGCGGCTCGATCATCAACGCTGGCTCGCCGACTGGACTAACGATGAGTGGTGCCGGCTGGCACGCCTATTCCTCGTCGAAGGCCGGAGTCATGGGGCTCACCCGCGTGATGGCCGCCGATCTGGCCAAGTATGGCATTCGGGTGAATGGCATCGTGCCGGGCACGATCGAGACGAACTTGACACGAGTCCTGACCCAGGATCCGGTGGAGCGCAAAAAGCTTGAGGCTCTCCACCCGATTGGGCGAATCGGCACACCGGAGGATATGGCCGGCATCGCCGTCTTCCTTGCCTCCGATGAATCGGTGTTCGCCACCGGCGCCCATTTCCATGTTGACGGTGGCATCTCGGTCCGCTAGCGGAGCGGCCGGGCAGCAGCCGCGCCGGGCCAGGCGATCCGGTGGTTTTGCTTGGAGCGTGTGGTGCGGCAACGTCGTGCACGAGGGGAGCGATGACCCAGACATTTCGCATCGGAATTACTCGCGATTTTCTCAAGCCTGATGGCTCGGTGGCCTTTCCCGATATCGGACTTGGGCTCCTGGAGCAGCACTCAGGGATCACCTATGAGTTCCTCGCCGAGAACACGCGCGAGCTGCGCGCCGATCAGATTCGTGGCTTCGATGCGCTTGGGGTGCTCGCGCCGCGTGTAACGGCCGCGACGCTTGAGGGCGCTGACCGCCTGACAGTGCTTGCTCGCTATGGCGTGGGTTATGACAGCGTTGATCTCGTTGCCTGCACCGAGCGCGGCGTGGCCATCACGATTGCGCCGGACGGGGTGCGCCGCCCGATGGCGTGCGTGGTCATGACCTATCTCCTCGCGCTGTCCCACCGGCTGGTTGAGCAGGATCGGGCCACACGCGCGGGCGAGGGATGGACCCGCAAGCTCGATTTGATCGGGACGGGCCTGTCCAACAAGACGCTCGGCCTGATCGGACTCGGGAACATTGCCAGCGAGGTTGTCAAGCTGTCCCGGCCGTTCGACCTGCGACCGATTGCCTACGACCCCTACGTCCGGCCAGAGCGAGCCGCAGAGCTCGGTGTCCAGCTTGTCGATCTCGAGACGTTGCTTCGGACGGCGGACTACGTGGTCGTGCTGTGCGCGCTGACGCCGGAGACGCGCGGCCTGCTGAACGCGGAGCGACTGGCGCTGATGAAGCCCTCTGCATTCTTAATCAGCGTGGCGCGCGGGCCGATTGTGGACCAGGCGGCGCTGACGCGCCTGCTGCAAGAACGGCGTATCCGCGGCGCCGGGCTCGATGTGTTTGAGCAGGAACCGGTCGATCCGAACGACCCGATCCTGAAACTGGATAACGTCATCGTCTCGCCGCATGCCCTGGCCTGGACAGACGAATGGGCATTCATCACAGGCCGGAGCGCGATTGGCGGCATCTTGGAAGTCGCGCATGGGCGACCTCCGGCGCACGTGGTCAACAAAGAGGTGCTGGATTCGCCGCGGTTCTTGGAGAAGCTGGAGCGGTACGCCCAGCAGAGGAGTTAGGTGCCGGGAATCAGGGGCACTGATGAGGATGAGGGACAGAGGGTGTGCGGGGACGCGACGCGTCGCGTCCGGGCAGGCGGCACGGGAGGGGAGGGACCTGTGCCCTCCCGGAGCAGTTATCGAAGGAGAAACGGATGCGCGCCAATCCTGTGCGGAGAAAGCTAGCGGCCGGGGAGGTTGCTATCGGGACAATGGTCTTCGAATTCAACACCACCGGCATTGGGCGGATCATCGCTGCGGCCGGGGCTGAGTTCGCCGTCTACGACATGGAACACACCGGCTGGAGCATCGAGACGATCCGCATGCTCATGGCAACGGCGCGAGCGGCAGAGACGGTGCCAATGGTGCGTGTTCCGGCGACTCAGTATCACCTCCTGGCGCGTCCACTCGATGTGGGGGCGATGGGCTTGATGGTGCCGATGGTCGAAGACGAAGCGCAGGCTCGTCTCATCGTGCAATCGGCGAAATATCCACCTCAGGGACGGCGTGGCTGCGCTTTCGGCATTGCCCATGATGACTACGCTAGCGGTGATGTGCTGGCCAAGATGGAAAGCGCCAACGAGGAGATCATGCTGCTTGCCCAAATCGAAACCGCCAAAGGAGTGGAGAACGTCGATGCTATCGCAGCGGTGGATGGGATTGATTGCATTTGGATCGGGCATTTCGATCTGACCGCATCCCTGGGCATTCCAGCCCAATTCGACCATCCGGCCTTCCAGCAAGCCGTTGATGCGGTCATCGCCGCTGGCCGCCGGCATGGGAAGGCAGTCGGCATCATGGCGTCGAGCGTCGCGAACGCTCAGGACTGGATCACGCGGGGCTTCCGCGCCATCGCCTATTCCGGGGACCTGTGGTTGTACCAGCAGGCGCTGGCGCACGGCATCGCGGCGATTCGAGATGCGGCTGTGGCCGCCGGCGCTTCTCCGGCAAAGCTGTCGTCAGGAAGCGCTGGCGGGAATGCCACGTGAGGCAGGGGAGCGCCTACCAGTCTGGGCAAGCCTAGCTGAAGGCGCAGGGCAAATTCGGGCACTCTGGTTCTGCGGGGCCGCGCGCGGGCGCGGCGGGCCGGGGCGAAGCCGCGAGTGAGCGGCGAGTAAGGAGGAGCAGGACGATGAGCGAGACACGCGATCCGAAACACAACGAGATGCTCCGCCAATTCGTTGAATCGCGGGTAAAGCGGATGATGGCTGGCTCGATCGACCGGCGGACGTTCCTAAAGAAATCGGCGGCCGCGGCGGCAGCCGGCGTCGGAGCGGCCTCACTCTTCACCAGCTTTACTCCCTCAGCGGTCGCGGCGGCGCGCAAGGTGCTCCAGCAGACCGGTGACTCGGCAGAAGCAGCCGTGGCTGCTGCTCGCAAGCTGAAAGAAGAAGGGAAGGTCGAAAAGCTGACCATCATCTCCGAAGCTGCCCTGCAAGCTGAAGATCCCAAGGTGTTCTCCGGACCTCTCTGGAAGGAGCTAACCGGGATCGCCGTGGAAGTCATTGAGAAGCCGTTCGACGAGATGTTCCCCACGATGGTGCAGGAGCACATTGCCGGCACTGGCGCGATCGATGTGCTGCAAGTCGTGCCGCTCTGGCTGGCTGACTGTGTCAACCAGGGGATCGTCGAGCCGCTGAATCCCTTCATTGACCAGTACATGAACAAGGCCGATCTCGACGACATTCATCCCACCTACCGCGACTTGATGAACTATGGCGGCCAGATCTACGGACTCTTCGACGACGGTGACACGCTGATCGGCTACTACCGTGCCGACTGGTTCGAAGATCCGGCCAACATGGAGGAGTTCAAGCAGAAGACGGGGAAGGACCTGGCTCCGCCAGCAACCTGGGAGGACTACGATCTTATCCAGGCGTTCTTCACAGAAAAGGGCAACGGCCAGTATTGGGGTGGCGCGAGCCAGCGCAACCCGGTACAGTCGAACCACTGGTTCAGCCAGGAATTCCGCATCCGGGGTGGGAAGTTCTTCAACCCGGACACGATGGAGGCGACGCTCGACTCGGAGGCGGGCGTGGCTACGCTGACGCGCATGCTGGAGTCCAACAAGACGATGCCCCCGGGTGTGGAGCAATGGGGCTTCATTGAAGTGTTAACTGCCTGGCTACAAGGCCAGCTTGCCATGGTTGGGTGCACCTGGCCACCGTATGGACGCTTCTCTGAGGAGTACGGCAAAGGCACCAAGCAGATGGAGTGGGTGCCGCCGTCAACCATCGCGGGGAAGGTGAAGTACTTTGTCATGCCCGGTGGCTGGAGCCAAATGGCATCCGGATTCTTGCTCAGCGTCTCAACGGACAGCCGGGCGAAGGAGGCTGCCTACCTCTATGCCCAGTGGGCCAACAGCCCGACCATAAGCTTGCAACGTGTGCTGCTGCCGTATTCGCTGCGCGATCCGTTCCGCATCAGCCACTATGAATCGGAGGAGTACCGCAGCAAGTGGCCGAATGCCGGTTTGTATCTCGATACGCTGCGGGCGTCGGCAGATAAGTGCTTGCTGGATCTGATCATGCCAGGCGCCCACGACTTCGAAGTCGCTATGGATCAAATCCTTGGCGCTGCCCAGGGCGGCATGCCGGTTGAGGAGGCGCTGGCCCAGGGGAACCGGGCGTTCAACGATATCGTTGAGCGCGGCGGCAGGGACGTGATGAAGGCTGCCTACGCAGAGTACATCAAGCTGAAGGGTGCCTATCCGGCATAGCCGGGAGTTAGGTGGAAGCCATGAGGGGCTGCGGGTGAGGGTTTTAGCGGGGCGCGATGCATCGGGTCCCTAGGAACTGGGATCGCAGGCGACCTCGGGGCAGACACGGCGCTCTGCCCCGACGAGGGCCGGGGGAGCACCGGTCCATCCCGTGCCTCCGGTCGCAAGCTCCTCCCTCGCCCCTAGCCCCACGTCAAGCGTTCCGTCTTTGGTCGCAAGGAGCGAGTAAGCAGCGTGAGCGCTACGTCCCATCCGGTGACCGCGACCAAGGCGCATCGCCGCTGGGCGGTGCGCAGCTATGCTGGCCGGCGCCGCCTGGAAGGCTGGCTCATGGTGGCGCCGGCCGTCCTGATCTTTCTTCTGCTTGGCATCTTCCCGTTGATCTATTCGCTGGTCGTCAGCTTCCAGCGGCGCGATCTGATGCGCCCGAACACGAACGACTGGATTGGCTTTGCCAACTACGCGAAGGCGTTCCGAGACGACCGTGTGTGGAACGCACTGCAAAACACGGTTGGCCTGACTACCCTGAGCATCGCGATCGAATTTGTGCTCGGGCTCAGCCTCGCCCTGGTATTGATCGATGAATTGCGCGGGAAACGCTTCATTATTCCCGTTCTTGTTCTGCCGGTGATGATGGTGCCGGTCATCGTCGCCCTGATCTGGCGCATGCTTTGGGATAACCAATATGGGGCGATTAATCAGATTCTGAGCTTCATCGCTGGGCATGATGTCAACATCATTTGGCTCCTCACCGACAAGAACCGGTCTCTCTTCGCCATTCTCGTCACGCAAGTCTGGCAGTGGATGCCATTTATGTTCCTGATCTTGTTGGCAGGTCTTGCCGGGATCAATCCGGACCTCTACGAGGCGGCCGCACTTGATGGAGCAAGCTGGTGGCAGTCGTTCCGCGATATCACCTTGCCAGGGCTGGCGAATGTGATTGCGGTGGCCATCTTGTTTCGCGCACTGGATGCCTTCAAGATCTTTGACCTCATCTTCATGATGACGAAGGGGCAACCGGGAACTTCGACGGAGACCATCTCCTGGTACATCTACGATCGTGGTCGCCAAGCTCTGGAGATGGGGTACGCCTCAGCGCTGTCCTTCCTGTTCCTGATCTTCGTGACGATCCTCGCCACAATCTACGTCGGGAGACTTCTCAGGGGGCACTCCATATGAGTGGAACCGTCATGATCCAACCGGCGAGCGGCACCGCCGCCGTCGTTCAGGTGCGAAGCGGGTACCGCCGGCGGAAACGGCTCGTCCGGCTCCTGCGCTACGGCATCGTGCTCGTCGCGCTGATCTGGGTGCTCTTCCCGATTTTCTGGATCGTCAGCACCTCGTTCAAGCTTCCCGCTGAACTTCTCAGTAATCCACCCGTGTGGATCCCCAAAGAGCCTTCCACAGCCCATTACCGGACGATCATGCGTGAGAAAGGGCGCATGGCGCTGAAAAATAGCCTGGTGATTGGGGTCTCCTCGACGGTGTTGTCGGTTGCGATCGGGAGCCTGGCCGCGTACAGCTTAGCCCGGTTCGCCACCGGGGGACGGCATCTTGCGTTCTGGATCCTTTCCCAGCGGATGATGCCGCCCATTGTGCTGGTCATTCCCTTCTTCTTGCTGCTTACCAATCTCGGCAAGAATGTGAATCAGCACCTTGGCGTTGATCGTTATCCGCCGATGATCGCGCTGTACACCATGGCAAATTTGCCGTTCGTTATCTGGATGATGCGCTCCTATTTCGCGGGGGTGCCGCTAGAGATCGAGGAGAGTGCCCTGGTAGACGGAAGCACCCGCTGGGGCGTGCTCTGGCGGATGACTCTCCCACTCGTCCTGCCGGGCCTGATTGCGACTGCAACCTTTGCGTTCATTTTCTCGTGGACGGAGTTTCTCTTTGCGGTCTCGTTTACGAGAACACAGGCAGTCACGATTCCCGTGGTGATCGCCGGGCTGACGGGCTCGCAGGGCTCAAACTGGGGGCAAGGCGCAGCGCTGGCGTGTGTGGCTACCGCGCCTGTGTTTATCCTGGGGCTGCTGGTGCAAAAGCACTTTGTTCGCGGTTTGACGCTTGGAGCAGTCCGTGGCTAGCGATTCGACCCGGGGGATGGTGTGGCTGTGCTGCGGTGGAGCGTGGTAACGCGCAGGAGCATGTGATGCAGGTTGTCATTATTGGGCCGGGATTGATGGGCGCGCAGATCGGCTGCGAGTACGCCCTCGGTGGGTACGGCGTCACGCTGGTGTACCGGCGCCGCGAGCGGGCGGAGGAGCGGCTGGCTGCGACATGGCAGGTTGTAGCCGGGGCTGGATTGGCCACCAGCGAGGCCATCGAGGCAGCACAGGCGCGAATGACACTCCAGCCCGCCTTGGAGAAGGTCGAGCCACCCCCGGATCTTGTCGTCGAATCCATCGTGGAAGACGAAGCGGCGAAGATCGCTGTGCTGCGCAACGCGGCTCAGCGATGGCCACAAGCCATTCTGGCCTCGAACACGTCAGCGATTCCCATTTCGCGCCTCGGGGCAGGCGCAGGGGCACCAGAGCGGACGGTAGGCACACACTACTGGAATCCGCCACTCCTAATGCCGCTGGTAGAGGTCATTGCTGGGGACAGCACACAGCCTGCAGTTGTCGAGCAGGTCATGGCCGTGCTGCGCGGATTGGGCAAGAGGCCGGTGCAGGTGCGCCGGGATGTTCCCGGTTTCGTTTGGAATCGCTTACAGCTTGCGCTGCTGCGGGAAGCAGCCTGGATCGTCGAGAACGGTGTCGCTGGTCCAGAGGTGGTGGACGAAATTGTCCGCGATGGCCTCGCGCGCCGCTGGCGGTTAACCGGACCGTTTGAGACGGTCGCACTCGGTGGCCCAGAGACCTTCACCCGCGTGGCCGCGCAACTCTTCCCAGTTCTATCTTGTGCGCGGGAGTTGCGTGATATTCAGCGGTGGCTGAAGCAGTCGCCAGAAGCGTTGGCGGAGACGCGCCGGCGCCGGGATGCTGGGCTGATCGAGGAGTTACAACGGGACCGGCGCCGGAGCGCGGGATGACCCGCCGGTGAGGTCCTTGCACATGGTCGTCTCTCAGGGGAGGGCGTTGATTCCCCCCGTGCCGCAATACCTAACAGTGATGAGGAAGAGTGCGTGAACCCGAAGCTGCAAAACATTGATCCAATCAAGCGAGAGCCACTGGCAATGCAAATCGCGCGCCGGTTGGTTGACTACATTTTGTCCGGGCAGATCGAACCAGGCGACCGCATGCCATCGGAGCGGCAGCTTGCGGAGGCGTTTGGTGTTGGTCGCTCGGCGATGCGCGAGGCACTGAAAGCGCTGACTCTGATTGGTTTGATCGAGGTGCGCCAGGGAGATGGCACGTATCTCAGGAAAGCGGATGCGGCGCTTCTTCCCCACGTGATCGAGTGGGGACTGCTGCTCGGCGAGCGGCGCACGATGGATTTGGTAGAAGCGCGGCAGCACCTGGAGGTGGTCATTGCCGGTTTGGCCGCGCGGCGCCGGTCCGATCAGGATGTGGCCGAACTCCGGCGCCTGCTCCAGCGCATGGAGCAGAGCGGGAACGACGTCGAGGCGTTCGTTGACGCGGATGTGGCGTTCCACCAGCGGATCGCCGACGCGGCGCGCAACTCGGTCCTCAAGGACATTCATTCAGGGGTGCAGGCTCTGTCCCGAGCATGGATCCGGCGGGTGATTACCGCGGCGGCCAGTACGCGACCGTCCTACGAGGAGCACGTCCCTATTCTGGAAGCAATCGAGCGGGGCGATCCGGCGGCTGCCCAAGCCGCGATGGAGCACCACATGACGTCGGCTGCAGAGCGATTGCGCAAGACGCTGAGCGCGGAGGCCGGCGAGGGGACCACCTAGCTGCCCACAGAGGACTGCAAGGAGCCAGGTTGCCGCCGGTTCTCGCCTACCAGCGATAAGGAGGAGTTTGGGGTGACGGCTGAGGCAATCCGACCGATTTCCGCCCGGGTCATGCGGTACGGCGTGGATGCGCCGTTGCCGGAGCAGCGCATGCTGCGCGCCGGGCCGCTCACTGCGGTGCTGGAGCAAGGCGACTTACGGTACATCTCCGCCGGAGGCATCGAGGTCGTGCGCCGGCTGTACATGGCCGTGCGCAACCGGAACTGGGACACCATCGAGCCGCGCTACACCGCCTTTTCGGTCGCTGACCACGGTGACAGCTTTACCGTTCGCTTTACCGCGGAACATGTCAGCGCCGGCGTTGATTTTGCCTGGGAAGGAACGATCGAAGGCCGGGCGGACGGCACGATCATCTATCGCATGGATGGCGCGCCCCGCCGGCCCTTCCTGCGCAACCGTGTCGGCTTTTGCGTGCTCCACCCGATGGATCTGGCGGGGGTGCCCGTAGAAGTGCAAACACCTCAGGGTGTGGTGAAAGGCGAGTTTCCGAAGCGGATCTCGCCTCATCAGCCCTTCCTCGATATGCAGGCGATCCGCCATCCCGTTGGGTCGAATGCGACACTGACGATCCAGTTCGAGGGCGATCTGTTCGAGATGGAGGACCAGCGCAACTGGACCGATGCATCGTACAAGACCTATTGCACGCCGCTGCGCCTTCCCTATCCGGTCGAAATCACTCCGGATCAGCGGATCGTGCAAACGGTGACCATCACGCTCGAAGGCGAGCCGCCGGCGCGGGTTGCGGCCGATGCGCAGGCTGCCAGTGTTGAGGTCGGCTCGCGGCCAGCCGGCTCGCTGTCCCCAATCGGCTTCGGCGAAGCGTTCCACGGCGAGCGGCTGAGCACCGACGAGGTGACTCGCCTGCGGTTGCTGCGGCCAGCGCACTTGTGGCTCGATCTGGACCTGGGCGCACCAGATTGGCACGAGCGCCTTCGCCGGGCCGCGGAGAACGCCGCCGCACTCGGGGCAGGCCTGGAATTGAGCGCGGTCGCGGCGGAAGATGGTGGCTTTGACCGTCTTGCGTCCGCGATTGCGGATCTGCCCGCGCCGGTGCTGCGCGTCTTTGCATTTCCCCCGGTGAGCCTGCCAGTCGTTTTTCCGCGTCATGACCTGGAGACGACGCGAGACGTCATGAGCCAGGCGAGATCTGCCTTCGAGCGCGCCGGTGTGAAGGTGGCGCTTGGCGGCGGAACGCGGGCCTATTTCACGGAGTTGAACCGGGCGCTCGATCTGCCGCTTGATCTGATGGAGTGGGTGACCTACACCATCAATCCTCAGGTGCATGCCTTCGACAATCTCTCCTTGGTCGAAACCCTCGCCGCGCAGTCCGAGACAGTCGCCAGCACGCGAGCGATCGCGGGCAACGTGCCACTTGCAATCGGCCCGGTGACGCTCCGGCCGCGATGGAACCCGAACGCGACGGCTGCGCCTCCTGAGCCTGGACTGGACGAGTTGCCGGCAGAGGTTGATCCACGGCAGCTTTCGCTCTTCGGAGCTGGATGGACGGTCGGCAGCCTGCACCGGCTGGCAGAGGCAGGCGTGCAATCACTCACGTATTTCGAAACGACCGGCTGGCGCGGGGTACTCGAGCGGCAAAGCGGTCTGACGCGGCGTCACCTCTTCCCGTCGCGTCCAGGGCAGCTTTTCCCGCTCTATCATGTCTTCGCGGCGCTGGCGGACGTTGCCGGAGGCGAGCTTCTGCCTGTCCGGCTGCGGGAGCCGCTGGCGACCGAGGCCATCGCGGTGCGCCAGGCCGATCGCCTGCGCATGCTGGTTGCCAACGTGACTGACGTGGAGCGGACAGTTGAGATCCGCGCTCCTCTGAGGGAAGCGACGGTCCAGCTGCTCGATGAGACGACCTATGACGCGGCCGCGAGCGACCCGGAGTTCCTGAGTGCTCCTGGCGGAGATCCGCTCGTCTCACAGGAAGGGCGTTTTGCGCTCACCCTGCGGCCGTTCGCTGTAGCTCGCATTGACGGCGACGTGACCGGTGGTCGCTGGCTGACTTAATGCCGGAGAACCCTCAGCGTGGACGGCGCTGGTGGTCCATCACGATCTACCGCGGCCATCTATTCCGTGGTCACGTGCGGCTTGGTGATGCTGGCAGGGTGACCTGGTGAAGAGAGTTCCCGGCTCGGCCACCAGTTCCACCTTCCGAGTAGCTCCACGATGGCCGGCACCAGAATGGTCCGAGTAACAAAAGTATCGATCAGGACACCCACCGAGACGGCAAAGCCGAGCTGGAGCAAGTCGCGCAACGGGAGCGTCATCAGCGCGGCAAACGTCCCGGCAAGGATGATCCCCGCCGAGGTAATGACACCTCCGGTGCGCTCAAGTGCGTACTCGGTTGCCATGCGCAACGAGAATCGAGCTGATTCCTCTCGGAGCCTCGTCATGAGGTAGATGCTGTAATCCACCCCGAGGGCGTTGAGGAAGACGAAGAGCAAGAACGGGATGCTGCTCCCAATGCTGTCATGGCCGAACACGACGCGGAACACAACGATGGAGAAGCCAAGGGTCGAGAAGTAGGTGAGGACGATTGTCGCGGCGAGGTACAGCGGGGCAACGACGGAGCGGAGCAACACCCCCAGGATCACCATGATTGCGAGGAGAATCGCGGGAAGCACCACGAGGGTGTCACGGTTGTTGGCGCCGCGGGTGTCGGCGTTCTCGGCCGTATCGCCACCAGCCAGGATTTCGGCTGGCCGGACGCTGGCGCTCTCTGCGGCATCACGGGCAGCACGGCGAATCGCGCCAATTGCGTCCATGGCCTCGGTCCCGTACGGATTTGCCTTCAGGACAACCTCGATACGGGCGATGGCCCGGTCCATCGAAACGTATTGGGTGGCGGCGCGAGCGAGGCCCGCATCCTCCGAAGCGGGCGCGCTCGCGAGCGCGGCAAGCACCTGCGCTGGGCCAGGGCCGGCATTCACGCCAAAGGGGAATGCCGGACTTTTGACCGATGCAACCTCCGGAAGGCGCGCGATGGCCTGGGTTACGGCGCTCACCGTCTCAAACGCGGGCGACGCAAGGGCATCCGTACCGTCCGGAAAAGCGACGTAGACCGTTGCCGGCGCAAGCTCGCCAGCAGGAAAAGCGGCGCGCAGCGCCTGGAAACCCTGTACCGATTCGACGTCGCTTGGCAGGCTTTCCAGCGGGTCATAGCTTGGCCGGAATAACGTCATACCTCCGATCATCGCCAGGAGGATGGCGAGTGTCGCCAGCAAAATAGGCACCGGGCGGGCGAGCACGAATCTGGCGATGCGCGACCAAATCCGGGCCGGCGAAGCCTCCGCCGCAGTTGGATCAAAGCGCGGGCGAAATGGCCAGAAACCTGCGCGGCCGAGGATGGCAAGCACGGCGGGAACGAGCGTCAGCGCAGCAAGCACCATGATGGCTACCGCCAGGGCGACCACTGGCCCAAGCGACCGGTACGAGCCAAGCTGGGCAACCAACAAGAGCAGTGATGCCGCGATCAGCGTGCCACCGGCGGAGATGATTGCTCCGTTGACGGCGCCCATGGCCGCGCCCATTGCCTCGTGCTTGCCGGCGCGTTTGGTGAGCTCTTCCCGGTAGCGCGAGGCAATGAAGAGATAGTAGTCGGTGCCCGCGCCAAATAAGATCACCGTCATGATGCCGGTTGCCTGACCATTGACCGGGAAGTCAAGCCATTTGAGCAGCGCCGCTGCCACCCCGCTGCTGACTTGAAAGACCAGCCCGATGATGAGCAAGGGGACAAGAGCGATCACCGGCGACCGGTAGATCAGGATCAGCAGAGTCAGCACAAGCCCGGCGGTGATCAGGAGCAGAAAGACGTCGATGTCTCGGAAGACGGAGACGAGATCGGTGAGCAGTCCGCCTGGCCCGCTCACGGAGACGTGCAGCGAGGGGGTTGCAGCTCGCTGGGTGACTTCCCGAATTGCGGCGATCCGGTTTGCGTACGGATCCTCTGCTGGCGACCCAGTGATCGTGACCACCATGGTCATGGTGGTGTTATCGGCAGAGAGGAGCTCACCGCGCGCTTGGGGAAGGTTGAACAGGGAGACTATCGCGGCAATATTGCTGCCCGCTTCCTGCTGCATCGCCGCAAGCCGTTCATAGACTTGCTGGGCGGCAGCGAGGTCAGCATCGCTCAACCCCGCGGCATTGCGAAACACGATGATTGCCGGTGTGCCGTTTACCGCGAAACGCTCGCGCGCCAGCTCGGCCGCACGGGTGGACTCCGCCTCTTTGGGCAAGAAGCTGAGCGGATCATTTTCGGCAATCTCACTCAGGGTCGGCGTCAGGGGTGCGATAATGCCGGCGGCGAGAAGCCAAACGAACAGCACGATCCACTTCCCGCGAGGGGAAGCGCTCCACATTGACAGCCTGCGAACCAAGGTTGACGCCTTTCTCGAGTGATTGCCCGGTGCTAGCACTATGCCTCGCGTACACCCGCGTCCGGGCGAGACAGCGCGTACCATTTTTGCGACGACATGTCGGTTTGTCAAGACGAGATGTTTTGCTAGACTAGGTGTGGTATGCCACGCATCCGCGAATCAACCATACAAGCTCACCGGCAGCAGATCGAGCATGCGATCCTTGACGCTTGGGGCAGCCTCATCGAAGATCATGGCTTTGCCGAGATCACCATGGCGATGGTGGCCGAGCGGGCAGGCATCGCGCGAAACACCATCTATGGCTACTTCCCAGACAAAGAGCACCTGATGCTGGCGCATCTCGAACGGGAAGTCCGCCGGTTTATCGAAGCGGCCACGAGCGCGGTTGACGAGGCGGTCGGCGCGGTGGCTCGGTTGCAGGTCCTCTTCGATCATCAGGCTCGCTATTTTGCGACGCATGCGGGCTCCCGGCATGAGATTGGCGAGGTGATGGGCCCGGAAGGTTACCGGCGGTTTATGGCGCACTTCGCTCCGCTGCACAGACTTGTCAGCAGAATTGTCCGCGAAGGTGTGCACGAGGGAGTGTTCCGGCCCGTTGACCCCCACGTGGTCACCCCGTTAATTCTCGCGGCGATCGCCGTCTACCGCGTTCCCCTGGCAAATGGAGAAATCGCGCCTGAGGTGGCCGCGGCCCAAGCGTTCGACTTCGTGCTGCATGGGGTGAGCGCAGGCACGCCACCGAAAGAGCATCAATAAATTGCGACCGTGTTACGCCGTAAACAGACTCCGCAGGAACGCAGCGTTGCGCCGGTTGAGTTCCCACGGTGCAGGGTCATCAGGATGCATGATCCGATCCTGCTCGGCAACGATCCAGCCACGGTAATCGCAGGCTGCTAATCCCCGCTTGAGCCCCTGCCAATCGACAATGCCCGCGCCAAGTGGAGCGTACAGCCCCTGATCCACCGCTTCTTCGTAGGTAAGGGCTCCGGCACGCAGGCGTTCGAGCACAGCCGCGTCCACGTCCTTTGCGTGAACATGGCGCAACCGGCCACACTCGCGCTCCAAGAGGGCGATCGGATCGCTGCCGCCAATCCGGATGTGCCCGGTGTCCAAACACAGGTAGATCGGATCTCCGTCGGTGAGATCGAGAACCCGGCGGATCTCCGGTCCACTTTCGATGTGCCCGCCAACATGCGGGTGGACCGCCACGATCAGGTCATACTCGGCAGCGATCGCGGCGACATTGAGTAGCGTCTGCCGAACCTGTTGCCAGTCGCCGCTATCCCACCATGTTTCTGGATGGTCCTCGACCCTGGCGACGACAGCCAGGCGCTCCGGCGTGATCCGGTCGCTGATGAGAATGATCTGCGCCTCGCCTGCTTTGAGGATGCCGCAGAGCGTGCGTAGCTCAGCCTCTGCCTGCGGTGACAGCGGCTGCGCCAGGTCCACCTCGTGCCAGGTGGTGACGAGCGCCAGATTGCGAGCGCGAAAGCGAGCCAGAATGTCCTCAGCCTCGTACCCGAAAAAGCCATAGGTTCCGAGTTCCGAGCCCTCGTACCCTGCCTCTGCAATCGCGTCTAACACGCGGTCGGGATCGGGATTCCTGGGATCGAGGGGACCAACACCCCAGTTGATCGGCGCGGAGGCAAAACGCAACGTTCGTTCCATATCCGTAGCGCACTTCCCTTTCCGCTCGCATGCAGGACCGAACACCTCGTGGTCTGGAGTGGAATGAAACCGCAGGTGGTCCCTGGCTGCAACTGCCGGAATCGTGATCTACATTGCCGAGCCGGTCGAGCGCGGCTTGACGGCAACCGGCCGTGGCCGGAACATTGCGCGGACGGTTGCCGTCAGCGCGGCGGCGTCGGGGCATCGCCCCGCCATCTCGTAGGCTTCCACTGCGGCCTGATGGGCCGCTTGCGATAGCCGCCAGAATCCTGGAAGGGTGGTGAGATCCAGCCGTGGATCGAGCGTAGCTGCGATCGCAAAATCGTCGCGCGCTTCCTCGATCCGGCCTTCCCGAGCACGGGCAAGACCTCGGTGGGCGATTGCCCACGCGCGGCGCTCATCTGGGCTGCGCTCGGCGAAATCGGGCGGCTCGGGCCGAAGCCGGGCAACCAGGCTCTTGCCAAACGGTGCCGAACGCGCATTCCTTTTGGGAGGCAGTGGATCGTTGCTTGCCAGCCAGACGCTGGCGCCAGAGGTCGCGAGCGATGGCCCGAGACTCGGGATGGGGATCGCGTGGCTCGCGCGGCGTCGCCAGCGGAACAACCGGCCAACGCTGGCGATACCCGCGAGCAGGTCGTCGCAGGTATCCTCCATGATGGCGAGTGCAGGCTCCGAGATGACCATCGTCTCCTCCGAGTCGGTAAGCTGCCGGTGCGGCGTATCAAGCGCCACACATCCGGCAGACACACGGCCGAACACTGGCCGCGCGAGGCTGGCCAATGTGGCGACGGATCCGTCACCATGAGCATTGCGGGGTAATGATCGTACCATGTGGGGCGTACGTACACAAGAGCCGTACACGGCGACACCTCCCGATGCGCTGCGATCACGGAATCCAGGAGCGTGGCGATGAGGCAAGCGAACCAAGACGGTCGGGCATCTCCAGGCAGTGTCCAGGACACGGCGCTCGCGGCGTTGATCGAGTTGGCGCGCACGGCGCGGCGCCTCGTGGCGTTCACCGGCGCCGGGATCAGCACCGAGTCCGGCATCCCAGACTATCGCGGACCAGATGGCGTTTGGGCGCGGTCCAGCTATCCCACGCTTGGTGATTTCCGGGTCAATCCGGAAACACGGCGAGCCTATTGGGAAGCGCGGCGCGTGCGCTACCCCCAGATGCGCGACACCCAGCCGAACGATGGTCACTACGCGCTGGTGGCGTTGGAACGCGCTGGCTTGCTGCAGGCGGTCATCACCCAAAACATTGACGGGCTTCATCAGGCAGCCGGCCAGGCCCCGGACCGGGTCATTGAGCTCCATGGCACGACGCATCGCGTTCGCTGCCTCGATTGTGAGGCCACATGGCACGCAAGCGAGATCCACGACCGGCTGGAGGCCGGTGAGTCAGTCCCTGCCTGCGAGCGGTGCGGCGGACCGCTGCGGGCAGCAACGGTGCTGTTCGGCGAGGCGCTGCCTCGGGCCGAGCTCGACCGCGCCCTTGCCGAGGCCAAGTCCTGCGACGCTATGCTCGTGGTAGGCTCGTCCCTGGTGGTCAACCCCGCGGCGAAGATACCGCTTGTGGCCAAGCGCAATGGCGCTCGCCTTGCGATTATCAACAGGACGCCAACAGCCTTGGATGCCATGGCCGATGTCCGGATCTTCGGCGAAGCCGGCAACACGCTGGCGGCGCTGGCTACTACCTTGCTGCACCCGCGCGATTGGCGCGCTCGGTGACGGCTGTAACGAGGTCATGACTGGTTACGACACCGAGCACGCGATCGCCATCTTGGACAATGGCGGCGGTCGCGCGGCCAGCGAGTTGCGCCATCGCTTCTGGCACCGTTAGCTCGGCTGGAAGCCGCGGCAGAGCGGTAAAGGGGGTCATGACCTCGCCCACCGGCATGCGGTCCCATCTGGCCCGGTGCGTGCCGCGAAGATCGACGAGCCGCAAGATGCCGACCGGCGTCTCGTCATCCGTAATCAGCAGAAAGCTCTCTGGCGGGCCAGCCAGCAGCAGATCAACGGCGCTGGCCACGGTGCCATCGAGCGGAAATCGTGCTGGGTAGGGCACCGCTTCGCGCAGCGACAGGGTTGCTCCGGCGATTGACCAGCGTGCCCGCCGGAGGCTCCGGCGCGCGGCGCCATGGAGCTGGAATCCGGCGACGCCGAGGCCGAATCCCCAGTAGGGCTCATTGGCACTGCCGAAGATGAGCGCCGCTCCGACTATGACGACGGCTATCGCCAGCATTGAGGCGTACAAGGCCGCGATCCTGGTGGCCAGGACCAAGTCGCCGGTGAGGTACCACAGCCAGGCGCGGAAGATGTGCCCCCCATCTAACGGGAATGCCGGCATGGCGTTGATGATGGCCACCGTCAGGAGGGCGTTGGCAAGCGTTTGCCCGGCGTTGCCGCCGGGACCTGGCAACTGGTGAAGGAGGCGCGCACCGCTCCACGCGAATCCTGTGCATGCGATGAGCGTGGCCAATCCGGTCAATAAGCCGATGAGGTCGGTACGAGGCGTCGGCGGCGCTTCTGGGGAGTCGGAGGCGCTGCCGATAAGCATGAGCTCGACCGGCCAGTGGCGCCGAGCGGGCTGGCCCCACTGCCGCTGACGGATGAGCTCGTGGACGAGCAAGGTCAGGAGAAAGAGCGCGCAGACTGCGCCGAGCGCGAATGCCCAGGCGACCGGGTGCCGCCGTACATCGGTCTGGTTGCCGAGTTGATGCAACACTCCGCCGGCGACCACGCCAAGGACCGCGAGGCCACTGCACCGCGTTGCAAACGTGAGCCCGTGAAAGCGGAGGGTGAGGCGGGGATCGAACACGGGCGATGTGCAGGAGCAGCCACCTAGGAGCACGGCGCTCCTGGCGCGACTACAGCCGCTGGTATTCCTCGAGATCGAGCACGAAGACGGTTGCCGCGGCGGGAGGTGTCATGCCCGCTTGTTCTTCGGCTGGCGGAGTGCCGGTTCGGGTGTGCTGGCGGATAATCTCCAGAACGCGGTCAACCTGATCTTCATCAGCGCCGATCATCAACGTTGTATTGCCGCGGCGGAGAAACCCACCGGTGCTCGCGAGTCTCGTGGCGCGAAAATCCTCCTCAAGCAACGCATCAACAACCGCGTCCGCATCTTCGTTCTGCACAACCGCGATGATCAGCTTCATCATGCCGCTCGCCCTGCCACTCCCTGTCCCTTCCGCCGGTAGGCTGGAGTATAGCATCGCCATTGATGCTCGTTATGCTACCACGACTGTGTTCCGGATCGTTTCCGTCGCTGCACGTCAAGATAATCTTGCAGCATAACCGCCGCAGCGACCGCGTCGACACGCTCTCGACGCTGCTTGCGGCGCGAGCCCGATTCAATCAGCGACCTTTCCGCGATGGTGGTTGTCAGCCGCTCATCCCAGTACTCGATGGGCAATCCAAGATCGGCAGCCAGTGCATCGGCATAGGCACGCACGTCGGTGGCCTGTGGTCCTTCGCGTCCAGATAGACCACGTGGCAAACCGGCAACTAGCCGGGTGACGCCGTAGCGCTCCACGAGCGCTCGCAACGCTTCGCGATCTCCGGGGCCACGGGGAACATAGCCGATAGGAGAAGCCACAACACCAAGCTCGTCGCTCACCGCGACGCCGATCCGTCGTTCTCCCACATCCAGGCCAAGGATCCGCCCTGTTCGCTCGGGTGCTTGCGTCGGTGAGGTGCTCATGGCGCTTTTCTGGCTCTCCCGGTTATCCATTCGCTGGCGTGGATTCGCTTGTGATGGCCTGGAACTACTTGACCACGATCTCGATGCGGCTTGCCGAAGATGGAATGCGGTCTGGCAGCCACCATGGCGCGTAGGCAATGGAAGCGGTCTCAACATAGGGCATGTTCGAAACCCGCTCCATGGCGGCCTTCTCACTTTTTCCAGCGACGGATTTCGCTAGATCCTGGCGCTCACTCACTGGGACGGAGGCACGCGCCTGGGCCTTGACACGCGCATGGTATAGTGGCTCGCCCCCGGCGCTGGACGGTGATGGCGTTGCGCTCCACTGGATCGTTGCCGGATCAATCTCAAAGCCCGCAGGAGCGCTCGTGCCCAGCGCCTTTGCCAGCGCCTGCCGCATGGCCTGGGCATCGACGGCCAGTGCGACAATGCGTGCGGTCGCTTTGACGCTGAGCCGCATCGCTTCCTCGCCAAGCTGGTGATCAAAGGTGTAGCTGACGTCCGTTGCCTGGACCGATCCCGGCTCGATCATCTGGCCGCTGCCAAGTGTCCGGCCGCGCGCTTCGGTTTCCAGCGCTTGCAGCGCCCGCTGCTGAAGCGTCGCAATGTCAGCCTCGGCGACGACAGGGATGGATTTGTCCGTGCCGCCGGTGATTGCAGAGCGCCGGTTACTGTAGTAGACGCCCGGCCTCAGCATCCCGGTCAGCATGCCTAGCTCGCGGTTCCCAACCGTACCCGGCACCGTGGAGCGGACGGTCGCCTCAGCTTGGCCCGGCTGGGCTCCATCGCCCTTGGCGGCAGGAATCGTCACGGTTTCGACAAACTCGAAGTCGGTTCCCTCGAAACTCGTGAATCGCGTGCCGGCCTCGATCACCACGTCGCTAGACGTCGTATTGCGCACCACGATCGTGCCAGCGGCGACCCCGTCACCAACCGTCTTGATGCCCGTCGTGGGAATGGATTGCTCGACCGTGAGGTCAAATGCTACTGGTGTGGCGGCGATGGCGAACGCGGCGCCGGCCGGCGCGGAGCCGGCCGAGGTGAGCAACGCGTAGGTCACGTCTTGGGAAACGGGCTGACGCTTGACCGTCAACGTGATCGTGGCCCGCGTGAGAAAGAGCGCTGCCAGCACGTAAGCGACGAGGAGCGTGCCGGCCAGGGTAGCCACGGCGATCATCAACGTCCGGCGCTCTCGTTCAGCAAGCCGGCTGGTGAGGCCGTGCCAATTGGGCAGCCAGCGCAGTGCGGCAGCCGCCTCCACCGGGGGCTTCGGATCCAGGTGGATTGGTTCCTCAGCGTCACTGGTTAATGCTGAGGGCAGCGATGAGGGGCGCCGCCCGCGGTTGTTGGTGGGCGGCGCTGGCGCGTCGTGGGATTCCGCTGCGTGCTCACCAGCCGAAGCGGATGGTGACACGACCGGCAAACCAAACAGGGCTGCAAGCTGCTGGCGGAGCGGGTCGTCGGTGGCCACGCTCACCGCGATGCCGTCACGCTCGGCGATCGCCCGCAGGGCGCGAAACTCGCTGGCCGTCAAGAACAGCGAGCTTGCCGGCGGAATCTCGACGGCCGCCGGCTCACCGGCCGCTTGCCTGATGCGCTCAAGGACATCTGGCAAGGCGTCGCCTTGGTTGACGGTGATGGTGGTCATCGCTGTCAATGACTCAACTCGCGGCGAACAATGTCCGTTACCGCCGCCAGCGCCGCGTCGAGTTTGGAAGCATCCTTGCCGCCGCCCTCTGCCAGCTCTGGGCGGCCACCGCCACGACCGTCAATGATCGTCGCAGCCTGCCGGACAACCTCTCCGGCCCGCACGCCGCGCGCGACGAGATCAGGCGTCACCATCGTCAGGAGACTGGGACGGCCATCAATCACGGTCCCGAGCACGATCACGCCGGAGCCCAGCCGGTCGCGCAGGCGGTCACCGAGCTGGCGCAACCCCTCCTTATCGTCCACCTCAACGCGTGCGGCCAGCACCTTCGTGCCGTCCACGGCGACGGCGCGGTCGAGCAGGTCAAGCGCCCGGGCGCCAGCGACTTGGGCGCGCAGGCGCGAGATCTCCCGCTCCGCTGCGGTGAGCCGCTCGTGCAGCGTTTCGATCGCGCTGGGGATCTCTGACCAGGGAGTCCGCAGCTCACGAGCCACGGCATCCAGCAGTTGATGCTGTCGCACCAGGCGCTCGATGGCCCCTTCCCCAGTCAGTGCCTCGATGCGGCGTACGCCTGCGGCAACGCTGCCCTCGGAGACGATGAGGAACGGGCCGATCTCCCCAGTGTGGGCAACATGCGTGCCGCCGCAAAGCTCCTTCGAGAATCCAGCGACTTCTACCACGCGGACCACATCGCCATATTTCTCGCCAAAGAGCGCCATCGCACCCTCAGCCACGGCTTCCTTGAAGGGCTTGTACGTCGCGGTGACAGGGAGGTCGGCAATGATGTGCTCGTTGACAATGCGTGTGACGCGCTCAAGCTGCTCAGGGCGCATGGGATCGAGGCTCGTGAAATCGAAGCGGAGCCGGTCGGGTGCCACGAGCGAGCCCGCTTGATGGGTCTCCTCACCGAGCACGATCCGCAGCGCACGATGGAGGAGATGGGTTGCCGTGTGGTTCCGCCGGATGGCTCTCCGGCGTGGCTCATCAATCCGCGCATGGGCGACTTCGCCAACCCGGATGAATCCCTCGGCCACCATGCCGCGGTGCACATGGAGCTCGGGCGTTGGCTTGAACGTGTCATCAACGTTGATGACGCCAGTGTCGGTGCGAATCCAGCCGGTGTCTCCGATCTGTCCGCCGGATTCCCCGTAAAACGGTGTGCGGTCGAGGATGACTTCGACTGGCTGACCAGCCTCCACCTCGTTGAGCAAGCCATCGGGACCGAGGAGGCCGAGAATGGTCGCGTGGGTTTCATGCTCCGTGTAACCGACGAATTCGGTGCGCGTCGTCACGGCGGCGTACAGACCGGCCCGGTCGCGCATGGCGTCCTTGAACGCATCGGTGCCGCGGCTTGCCGCCCGCTGTGCCGCCATGGCCCGGTCGAATCCCGCTTGGTCGACCTCCAGGCCCTGCTCCCGAGCAAGCTCAAGGGTCAAGTCATAGGGGAAGCCATAGGTGTCGTACAGGCGGAAAACCTCTTCTCCAGGTAGGACCAGATGGGAAACCTCTGCCGCCGCCGTGGCTCGGGCAGCCTGCTGGAGCTCGTCCACCAGCGCGTGGAAACGCGCCATGCCGACCGACAGCGTGCGGCCGAACGATTCCTCCTCATGAGTTAGCACCCGCTCGATCTGCGACCGGCGCTCGCGCAGATTCGGATAATCGTCGCCAAACTGGCCGATCACGACATCGGCCATCTCCGCGAGGAAGGGCTTTTCCAGGCCGAGACGCCGCCCATGCCGGATCGCCCGGCGCAAAATCCGCCGCAAGACGTAGGACCGTCCCTCGTTGCCGGGGAGTACACCGTCAGCGATGAGGAACGTTGCCCCCCGGGAGTGATCGGCAATCACCCGCAATGCGCGGTCGGCCTGTTCATCGTGACCGTAATGGACGCCGGCAAGCCCGGCCGCCCGCTGAATGATGGCCTGATAGAGATCGGTGTCATAAATCGAGCGACCGCCTTGCATGAGCATGGTCAGGCGCTCCAGGCCCATTCCGGTATCGACATTCTTCTTGGGAAGAGGCGTTCTGGAGCCATCGGCGGCCTGGAAAAACTCCATGAACACGTTGTTCCAGACCTCAAGGAAGCGGTCGCTCTCGCCGGGACCGCCATCGGTATCCCCGAACTCGGGTCCGAGATCGTAGTAGATCTCGGAATCCGGCCCGTTTGGTCCGGTTGCGCCGACCGGTCCCCACCAGTTGTCTTCCAGCTTGCCGATCCGCTCCTCTGGCACGCCAATCTCATCGCGCCAGATGCGGTATGCCTCCTCATCGGAGGGATGGACCGTTGGGTAGAGGCGATCGGGATCCAAGCCCATAACCTGGGTGAGAAACTCCCAAGACCAGGCCAATGATTCGCGCTTGAAGTAATCGCCGACGGAGAAATTGCCGAGCATGAAGAAGAAGGTACAGTGCGACTCGTCGCCCACCTCGTCGATATCGACCGTGCGGAAGCACTTTTGCACTGAGCAGAGCCGGGGAGCAGGCGGCGTCTCCAAGCCGAGAAAGAACGGCGTCATTTGCTGCATCCCGGCCGTCGTGAGGAGTACGGTTGGATCGTTGTGGGGAACGAGCGACGAGCTAGGAAGCTCAACGTGGCCCCGCTCAACGAAGAAGTTGATGAACGCGCGGCGTACCTCAGCGCCGCTCATCCAACGGTGGCCGTGAGAAAACCGTTCCACCTGCCCATGTCCCATCGTGCCGTCGTCCTTGTTGCTGCTCGCCTGATTGCCTGGTTGCTCGCACACCCTCGTGGTCTGTCTCCTGCCCTGGCTCATCGAATGGTGGCCAGATGGCGATTGTGAGACCTCTCACAGAGTCGAACCATCATTGTGCCAGAGCCGGCCACGATGGACAACTTGGCATGGGGTTCGGGGAAAGGGGCAGGGATCAGAACGCGGGAGTGCCTTTCACCCCCACCCCCGCTCCCAAGGTCGGAAGCGGAAAGATCTCGTAGGGGAGGGACCTGTGCCCTCCCGGCCCTCCCGAACCCCGGAGGGGATTCACCTGCTTTATCCCCGGCCTTCCTCCTGAGGCCAGCCGCCGGGGCAGACCATCGTGTCTACCCGCTTTGGGCGGCCACAGGTGCCGCCCCTACGCTATCCGGCGGGCGCATCGGTGTTAGGGAGGCACAGGTCCTTGGGAGGGCACCGGCTCCAGAGAGGGCACAGGTCCCTCCCCTACGATTCCCTACGTCCCAACCCCGCGCTTGGCGAACGCGCTGACGCGAACGAAGCGCGAGGCTTCACTCCCACAACGCGCGTCTTCGTAGCCCCAATCCCGAATCCCTGATGCCTATTCCCGACCCCTAGCCCCCTCCTTAACTCATCTCCTGGGATCTCCCCAGGATCGCTGTGGGGCGCTACAATCAAACCAGGCCCAGTGCCAGCGCCCCGCCAAGGCCGGTGGGATCATGGTCGTGTCTCTTCGTCAATCGCAGCGAGCCTACCGGCTCGTGGCCATCCTGGCCATCGTGGTAACGCTGCTTGGTCCGGGTGGTTGGCAGCCACCTGTGACAGGTGCGGCACCGCTGCCGGGTCTGGCGATTCCGGCCACGCCCGCGGGTCAGCGATTGTCCTGGATTCTGCGGGCGGTCAACAGTGGCGGCGAGGGGCTCACCGAAAACGCCATCTCCGCCCGGTTCACCGAGGCGTATCTGAACGCTCTGCCGCCTGCGGCGCTCATCTCAGATCTCGTCACCTACCTCGTCCCAATCGCTCCTGTCAGCATCGCGCGCATTGAAGGGGGCATCACCGAGACGCGGGCGCAGGTCTTGCTGCTGGGGGCCAGTGGACAGGTCTGGCGGTTTGTCCTCGAAGTGGAGCCTGCTCGGCCGCACCGGGTCGCCACGCTCTACTTCCGGCCCGTTACCGTGGCCATGCCGTCGCCGGAGGCTCCTGGGTCCTGGAAGGCGTTGACGAAACGCGTTCAGCGCATCGCGCCCGAGGTGAGCTTCCTGGCGGCGGAGCTGAAGGGCGCGTCGTGCCAGCCCGTGGCAGGTGTCAATCCGGATCGTGCGCTCGCGGTCGGCTCGTCGTTCAAGCTGTACGTGCTCGGGGAGCTCGCTCGCCAGGTAGAAGCGGGTGAAGCGGCCTGGGACGAGCCGCTGACGCTGCGCCGGGATCTGAAAAGTCTGCCATCGGGCAATCTTCTGTACTGGCCGGATGGATCGGTGTTGCCGCTTCAATCCTACGCTGAGCGCATGATCGCGGAGAGCGACAATACCGCGACCGATCACCTGATTCACCGTCTGGGACGCCGGAATGTCGAGGAGATGATGGCAAAGATGGGGCATGCTGCGCCGGAGCGCAACCGCCCCCTCTTGCTCACGCGGGAATGGTTCGCGATCAAGCTTCGCCTGACGCCACAAGAGGTTCAACGCTACCTGGACGCTGACGAGGCGGGAAAGCGGCGGTTCTTGCGGCGGACGGCGGACCCCCTGGCGGATACCCTGTGGGATGGCGAGGATTGGCCGGGGCCGTACCTGATTGATTCGATCGAGTGGTTCGCCTCGGCAAGCGATCTCTGCCGGGCGATGGCCGCCTTACACGCGATGGCCAGTAGGCCGGGACTTGCGCCGGTGGCGGGAGCGCTCTCGCTTGAGCCGGGAATCGTGTTTGATCCGGCAACCTGGACCTTCGTTGGGCATAAGAGCGGATACGAAACGGGCGTCAAGAGCAATGTCTGGTTGTTGCAGCGATCAGACGGGCGATGGTTTGTGCTAGCGGGCATCATCAACGACCCGCGCAAGGAGATCAACGGCGCGGCGCTGGCCGATCTCATTGTCGCGGCCGCAGCCTTGCTAGCGAAAGCGCCGTAACCAACAGCCGCAAGGGGAACTCGCCTTGCCCCACTCCGCATCGCTCAGCGCGTACCATACCGAGTCATGGTCACCTGGCAGCGTCCCACGGCCAGCAAAGCCGGGCCGCCTGGCAGGTGCTGGCTGTTCCGTTCTGGTGAAGGGGTGGGGCATCGCGGATGGCAGAACCGTCCTCCCATGGCTTTTCAACGTTGCTCGTCCACGCAGGCGAGATGCCGGACCCGGTGACCGGCGCTCATGGCGTTCCGCTTTATGGCAATGCGACCTATGCCTTCCGCTCGTTTGACCAAGTCCGGGAGTACCAGGCAGGCAGGCTACCCCATTACCTTTACGCCCGGTATGGCAGCCCGACCGTTCGCTGTTTCGAGTTGAAGATCGCGGCGCTGGAGGGTGCCGAGGCAGCGGTGGCCGGCGCCAATGGCATGGCCGCGCTCTGGGCGACACTCGCTGAGGTGGCAAAGGACGGTGGTCACATCATCGCCAGTGATGACCTGTATGGCGTGACGGGTGAACTGCTGAGCCTCGATCTGCCTGCCCAGGGCTCCAGCGTCAGCCGGGTCAACACAAGCGACCTTGCCGCCGTCGAGGCGGCTATCACCCCTGCAACACGGGCGATTCTGGTGGAGACGCTCTCCAATCCGCGACTGCGCGTCGCCGACGTGCCGGCGCTCGCCGGGATCGCTCACCGTCACGGTGCGCTGCTGATCGTTGATAGCACGTTTCTCTCGCCCGCGCTGCTGCGCCCGCTGGAGCATGGAGCGGATCTGGTGATTCACAGTGCGACCAAATATCTCTCAGGCACCGGGCAAACGTTGGGCGGCGTCGTTGCCGGTTCGCGGGCGCTCATTGGCCGGATCGCAGGCAGGCTCGGCCGGCAGGGAGGGATGATGACGCCATTTTCCGGGTGGCTGCTCCTCGCGGGCATCAAATCGCTTGCCTTGCGCATGGAGCGCCATTCCGCTTCGGCCAGCCACCTAGCGGCGATGCTGGCGCAGCACCCGGCAGTTGCCGAGGTATTGCATCCATCGCTTCCAACCCACCCTGGCGCGGATGTCGCCCGGCGGCTGTGCGGCGATCGCTTCGGCGGGATGCTCTCGTTCCGGCTTCGGGGAGGCGAGGAGGCAATGCGCGCGTTCGTCGATAGCTTGCGCGTCTGCACCATCGCTGTGAGCCTCGGCGAGGCGGCAACGTTAATTTGGCCGTACGTGGAGGACGGCTTGCTTCGCCTGTCTGTTGGACTGGAAGATGTGACAGACCTCGAAGAGGACCTTCGTACCGGATTGCGCGCCGCGATGCAGTTTGCAAGCTAAGGAAGCGTTTGTAGTATTGCACGTGTCATGAATTCTGCTAATATACGGACGGTCCCCCGCAATCGATTTTGAGAGCGACCTTGGCAATCCTTTGCCTCGCGCTGGATTGTGCTTGGTGCTCATGGAGGAGGCCTCCGGGCATGAACGGCAGCGCGCAACCAGTGCTCCAGTTTGACATCGCCTACCCGGATCGCTTGAGCCGGCTGCTCATCTTCGTTAAGTGGCTGTTGATCGTTCCTCATCTCATTGTGCTGTATTTCCTAAACATCGCGCTCCAGATCGTTTCCATCATTGCCTGGTTCGCGATTCTTTTTACCGGCAAATACCCGCGAGGCATGTGGGATTTCTCAATGATGGTCCTTCGCTGGCAATCCCGGGTGACCGCGTACCTGTACTTGCAGCGAGATGAATACCCGCCTTTTGGCGACGAGGACTATCCGGTTCGGTTCCAGATGGATTATCCGCAGCGCCTATCGCGTTGGAAGATCTTTCTGAAGTGGCTCTTGCTCTTTCCCCACTTCGTTGTGCTTCCTTTTCTCATCATTGCGTGGATCGTGGTCTTCGTCATTGCCTGGTTCGCGATTCTCTTTACCGGACGCTATCCCCGTGGCCTCTTCGATTTCTCCACCGGTGTGCAGCGCTGGGCACAGCGGGTCAATGTTTACTGGTGGCTCCTCACCGATGCCTATCCGCCGTTCTCGCTTCAGCAAGTGCCGTCGAGCCAGGGCGGTCTCGGCGTGACCGAAGCCCCGCGTCCTGCCTTTTAGCGTTGTTGCGCCCGTGTGATGTAAGGATGCCGTGAGATCTCTCGCTCCGCCCGGGTTGACACCCAGAGTAAGAGGGTGCCATCCGGAGCAGGGCGTTTGCCTGGCGCCTGTTTCCATCAATAGACAATCAGAGACGCTGACATGCCATCGCGCCGTGGACGGTGCTAAAGCATCACCGCCACGGCGCGGCGTGTCCCGGTACACTTGCGCGGTGTGCATCGGAGGTCCTGAGATCGAGTCAGGGGAGAGAAACGGGCGTGACAGATCCTCGCATCGAGCGATGGGCGAGTGTGCTCACAGAGTATTCGGTCGAGGTGCGGCCAGGGGATGTTGTCGGCATCACCGGTGGCGTCGCCGCCGAGCCGCTGTTGCGGGCAATTTACCGGCACGTTGTAGCGCAGGGTGGTCACCCGGTGCTCGTGCCTTCGTTCTCGGGGCAGGCCAATGATCTCATCTCGCTTGGCACGGACGAGCAACTGGCTACCATTTCGCCGGTCGAGCGATTCCTGCGTGCCGAGGCCGATGTCCTGATTTCGGTTACGGCTGAAACGAACACGCGCATGGGGAGCGGACTCGATCCGGAGCGGCAGCGCCGCTACAACGCCGCTCGCGCGGAACTCCGGCAGATCTTTTTGCGGCGCGCCGCTGAGGGGGCGCTCCGCTGGACGTCGACGCTGTATCCCACCGATGCCCATGCCCAAGACGCGGACATGGCGACCGTCGACTTTGCCGACTTCATCTTCCGCGCATGCAAGCTGCACGAGCCAGATCCCGCGCAGGCGTGGCGGAAGCTCGCTGCCTGGCAAGCGCGCCTGATTGACTGGCTGCAAGACAAGCATGAGATCCACGTGGTCGGTCCGGATACTGATTTGCGCCTCTCGGTGAGTGGGCGCAAATGGATCAACTCGGATGGCCATCGTAATTTTCCATCAGGTGAGATCTTCACCGGGCCGGTCGAGACCTCGGTCGAAGGGGTGATTCGCTGCTCGTTCCCGGTAGTGACCGCAGGGCGCGAGATTGCCGACATCCGGCTGCGCTTCCGGGAAGGCCGGGTTGTCGAAGCGAGCGCCGCGCGGGAGGAAGCATATCTCCTGAGTGCGCTGAACACCGATCCCGGCGCACGCTATCTCGGGGAATTTGCCTTCGGCACGAACTTCGACATTACGCGATTTACCAAGAATATCCTGCTGGATGAGAAAATTGGCGGCACGATCCACGTCGCCCTCGGAGCGGGCTATCCTGACACTGGTAGCGTCAATCAATCAGCGATCCACTGGGATCTCATTTGCGACCTGCGCAGCGGCGGAACCGTGACGGTGGACGGCGAGGTGTTCTTGCAGGACGGCCGGTTCGTCATTGCTCCCGAGTAGGGGCGATCGGTGCGATCCAGAGGGTGACGAGAAGAGAACGAAGCACCGTTCGGGTGAGGAGAGAATCATGACGTTTCAGGTGATCAATCCGCTTTCGGTTCATGTCACGAATGGTTATTCGCACGCGGTGCGGATGGGTGACCTGATTTTCGTTTCTGGACAGGTTGCGCTCAAGCCCGATGGGACGCTCGTTGGGAAAGGCGACGCGCGCGCTCAAACCGAGCAGGTGTTTGCCAACCTGCAGGCCGTCTTGGAAGCGGCCGGCTCGGGCCTTGATCGCGTTGGCAAGATTACGGTTCTGGTGACCAAGCTGGAATACCGCCAGGTAGTGGCAGAGGTAAGGAACCGCATCTTCGCGCCATATGGGTTCGTTCCCGCGAGCACGCTGGCCGTCGTCGACAGTCTGGCGAATCCAGATTTCCTCGTTGAAATTGAGGCAATTGCCGCCGCTGGCGAGCGATGAGATTCGCGAAGCGAGTCTCGTGATGTCTGGGCCAAAGCCATCATGTGTCAGCCGACTGTCACCAGGAGCGGCCCATCGGCGGCGGTTGGCAGGGTCCAGTGTTGACTACTAACCGCTGACGGCTGATCGCTGAGCAATCATGGCTCGCAACGATGCTACCGCTGCTGCGAGTTCCGGCACGTTCGTCACGATTCGTCCACCGCTCGCTTCAATGAAGTATTGAACCTGAAGATTGACTAGAGCCGCCTCGTTATCTCCGGCCAGCCGGAAGTCGGTGCGCAAGCCGATAACCGGCTTGCCGAGAGCGTAGGCGAAGCCAATCTCCGCGGCCGTGCCGGAATCGACATCCACGCCATCCAGGACAGCGACGACGGCATCCGCAAGCCGGATTCGTTCCTCGTTTGCCTGGCCCAAGGCGGCGTTGACGCGGGCCAATATCTCCTGGCGTTCCCGATGACTGTCCATGCTTACGGCTCTGGCGATCTCCGCGTCGAAGCGGTGGTCGTCCCAAGGGTTGATAATCGTCGCGATCGGACTGAGCGCAGCGACGAGCTCGGCCATGAATCCCCGGGTGGATATCGCAAAGCCGAGGGGTGATGCGAGGTAGATCTTCATGCGTTCGCCTCTCATGGAGCGGAACGCTGCAGAGCGTTGCCGCCGGATTGACTCCATGCATGATAGGGTACCGGGAGCAGGAGGGAGCCGGGCTGGTCATGGGGGTAGGCTGCCGCGGTTGCCGCCTTCGGATGGGAAACCGGTAGAGGACTTCGCTGTGAATGTGAGCGAGGAAGGCAAGCGATGCGCATCGGGATCGGAGAGTTTGCCCACGAAACGAACACGCTCTGTGCCGGATTGACCGAGCTTTCGCACTTCCGTGCCCGGCACTGGTTCGAAGGAGATGAGCTTCTTGAGTTCCATCGCGGGGTGCGCGATCCGCTGGGTGGGATGATCGCCGCAGCCGAGCGGCTGGGGATGACGGCGGTGCCGCTGCTGGCGACATCCACCGAGCCATCGGGGACGATCGCGCGGGGAACCTACGAGGCGATCCGGGACGCTCTGTTCGACCGCATCCGCGCCGCCGGTCCGCTCGATGCGCTTTGTCTCTCACTCCATGGCGCCGGGTCGGCCGAAGGGATTGACGACCTAGAGGGGACGCTGCTCCGCGAGCTGCGCGCGATTACTGGCCGGGAGCTCCCGGTGGTGGTCACGCTCGATCTGCACGGGCACACCACGCCGGAGATGGTGGAGCATGCCGATGCGCTCCTCTACTGCCATGAGTACCCCCACGTCGATGGTTACGACCGGGGCGTCGAAGCGGTCGAGCTAGCGGTGAAGATCGCCCGGGGAGAGGCGCAACCGGTGATGTGGCTGGAACCCCTGCCAATGCTTCTGCCGCCTTCGACCACCATGCACGGCCCGGCGCGGGCAGTCAACGAGCGGTGTTTCGCTTGGGAAGCGCGGCCAGGCATGCTCGACTGCGCCTTCGTGCATGGCTTCCCGCATACGGATGTGCCCATCGCCGGCGCCGGTGTGCTGGCGACCGCGGATGGCGACCGCGATCTGGCGCGGCAGGCGGCTCAGGACGTGGCGGCATTCGTCTGGGAGACGCGGGATTCGTTCCTCCAGCCGCTGCCGGGCGCGGACGAGGCGGTGCGGCAGGCGATGGCGGAGCAGCGCGAGCCAGTCGTGATTGCTGAAGTGTCGGATAACCCCGGTGGTGGCGCACCCGGAGATGGCACGCACCTGCTGCGAGCGCTGCTGGCGCTCAATGCGCCGCGGACATGCTTCGGGTTTGTGGCGGATCCGGAGACCGCGGCGCAGGCGCATGCCGGGGGAACCGGGGCGACCATTCGGGTTCGCCTGGGTGGCAAGACAGACCGCCTGCACGGCGAGCCGATCGAAGCAGAGGCGTATGTGAAATGCCTGACCGACGGGCGCTTCCGTTACACGACGCCGATGGGGGCGGGCACCGAGGTGAACCTGGGGCCGATGGCCCGCCTAGTAATGGGGCAGGTGGACGTCCTGGTCTCGTCGGTTCGGACGCAAACGCTCGATTCCGAGGTCTTTCTGCTGCACGGGATTGACGTGCGGCGGTACCGCATCGTGGGACTGAAGTCGCAACAGCATTTCCGCGCCGGGTTCGAGGGGATCGCGGGAGCAATTATCCGCTGCGATCCCCCCGGATTGACGACGAGTAACTTGGCGACGCTGCCGTTCCGGCGAATCCGCCGGCCTATGTGGCCGCTGGACGAGCTGGCTGAGCGGGAGGCCAGCCGCTCGGCACCGGCTCATGCTTGACCGTCTCCCAGCGCGGCAAGCCGAGACCGCGCGGGTTGTACACGATGGTGCCGGCACGGATGGTCAGCACGCAGGTGAGACGCTGCGTTCCGCTGAGCGTGGTCTGACCGCAATCAACAAAGGTGACATCGCCGTGCTCAAGCGCGAGAACTGCCACGTCAGCTTCTGCGCCGGGGCTCAAGGTGCCGAGCTGTGGCCGGCCGATCTCACGGGCCGGCGCGACCGTGACCCGGGCGATAACCTCGTCGAGCGGCATGCCTAGATTCAGAATTTTGTTCATCGTCGTCAGAAGATCGATCACCGGGCCGTTAACGTTGCCCGTGTGCAGGTCAGTGCTGATCGAATCCGGCCAGAAGCCTTGGGCGATGGCCGGCGCGGCGTTGCGGAACCAGAAGCTCGCAGCGCCGTGGCCGACGTCGAAGATGATGCCGCGATCGCGCGCGGCCCAGAGGAAGTCGTAGACCCGGCCGGCAGGATCAATGATAGGGAATTGCTGAGCGAAGACGTGGGTGTGGATATCCCCAGGGCGAAGCTTCTCCAGAATAAGCTGCGGATACGGGCGCTCGGGAAGCCAGGGGTAGAAATCGACCATCACCGGCATACCGCACAAACGGCCTGCTTCCACAGCGGCATCAACGGCGGCCCACGGTGCATGCTCGGCGTCGAACGGGCGTTTCGCCCAGTAGTGCGCAGTCTTGATCCCCACGACGACGTCGGAATACACCTCAGCGGTGGCAGCCGCGAGCTTCGGTTGCATCTCCCGGACGTCATGCTCCCATTCGCCGCCCATCCCCGAGCCAACAATGTTGACATAACTGAGCACGCGGATCGTGGAGCGATCGATCACCTCGGCTTTGAAGTCGGCGAAGTCGCGCCAGCCGCAGGTGCCTGCATCGACGACGGTCGTGACGCCGGAGGAGAAGGTGTTGACAAGGGGATGGAGCGAAAGCGTCGAGCGGCGATGCGTATGCGCGACATGGGCATGCATGTCGATCAGACCAGGCGTGACGTAGCATCCGCTGACGTCGAGAACGGTTTCGTCTGGGGCCGGCGCGAGGTTCGGGCCGACCTCAGCGATACGGCCATCACGGACGCGGACGCCGGCAGCACCGTCAATTCGGTTCGCTGGATCGATGACATGCCCGCCTACCAGCAGCAGATGATAGGGAGGTTGCGCTTGGTTCTCGGTCATCGTGATCCTCAATTCGCGCTGCGGCGGCCGCGCTGCAGGAGGGCGGTCGCTGCGAACTCGTACGATGCGGCTTTGTCCGGCACGTCAACAACGTGTACCGTGAACCGGGCCGGTACGCCCTGCTCGGGAAGCTCATTGGCAAAGAAGGATGAGTAGGCATCCGCATAGGCCGCTCGCAGCCGCTCTTGCTCTCTCGCATAACCCTCTGGGTCGACGAGTGGACTTGGGCTCTTCGGCTGGCAACCGAATGCGTGCACCTCAATGAAATCTATGTCTCGCAGCGACTGGCAGATTCCTGCTTCTTGGAGCCAGTGCTCCCAGCAGCGAAAGACAAGTGGGATCTCCCGATGGGGATCCATCGTGACGAGTTCGTCTAACCCAAGGATGTTCTTGGCCGAGTAGCCGCCGGTGAGACCGGACAGGTAAATCTTGAGGTCGCCATCCGGCAACTCTTCGGTGACAAAGGCGGACAGAACTGGTCGCTCACCGTGATAGTAGTACGTTAGCTTGCCACGCCGTTTGACGTTGAACGGCATATGCACCTCCGTCGTCGCGGCTCGTCCGAATACGCCGCGCGTGCGCTCCTAGCGGCGTAGACGGCATTGTCTCATAGGAAGCCGGAACAGCCGGTTGATCAGGGTGACGTGGCAGCAGAGGCTGACGGGAGCAGGCCTGTTCTGGCATGAGAATGTGGGTGACAGCAGGGACCGGCGCCGGCGGGGACGCGCGCCGGCTGGCGGCCGGGCGCCCGAGCCGGCGCGTGGGAAATCGCGTAGCCTACAGCGAGCAAGGTGGTAGTGTGGGGCCGGTCTCAACTTGTTTGCACCGGGCCCAGGCAGAGGGACTGGCGGAAATGATGGCGGAGGTTCGCGCGTTTCGGGCGGTGCGGTACGGTGAGCGGGTAGCCGGAGAGCTTGGGCAGTTACTGGCCCCACCGTACGATGTATCAACACCTCACTTGATCGCCGATCTGCGCGAGCGCCATCCGTACAACATGGTGCACCTGGAGCATGTCGCGCCCGATCCGGGCGAAGACCCGCACGTTACGGCAGCAGGGCAGTATCGCATGTGGCGGGCGGCGGGCATTCTCGTGCGTGACCGGAAACCGGGACTCTACGTCTACGAGCACTCGTTCACCAGCGATGGCCAGCGTATCACCCGGCGCGGTCTGTTCGCTGCCGTGCGGCTGACGCCCTGGCATGAGCGCGTGGTTCTGCCGCATGAGGCGACGTTTCCTGGACCGGTGCGGGAACGTCTCCGCCGGCTGCGCAGCGTGCGCGCGAATACCAGCCCGGTTTATCTCCTGTACGCGGATGAGACGGGCGAGATCGCGGCCGCCCTTGACCAGCCAGCGAAGTTGTCGCCAGTCGCCGAGGGAGTTGATCCGGATGGCGAGTGGCATCGCCTGACCGCGATCGTGGATCCGGATGCCGCCGGGCGGATCGCAGCGGCGTTTCATGGGAGGCGCCTCTATGTCGCTGACGGTCATCACCGGTATGAGGCTGCCGTTGCATACCGCGACGAGCGCCGGGCAGTGCTGCGCGGCGAGGTGAACTCCGATCCAGATGGCCCGGCCGCCGCAGAATTCCTGCTTGCCTTGCTCGTCGAGGCTTCAGATCCCGGCGTGAGAATCCTTCCGACGCACCGTCTCGTTCGTGGGTTGCCCGTCTTTGATGCAGCCGCTCTTCGAGAGCGCCTGGCAGCGTGGCTGCGCCTGGAGCCGGTGTCCGGGAACTCCCTTCCGGATGCCCAAGCGATCGCGGTGTTGCTCTTTGCTGGGGAGCCGGATGCGTGGCTGGCGCGGCCGCTGGAAGATGAGCGGCACCTTGCGTTGCTGCCACCGGGGCGAAGCCGGGCGTGGCGGTCATTGGCAGTTGCTACAGTCGAGCACGTGATCTTGCGCAGGGCGCTGGGCATTGATCCGCCTGCCTTGCCCGACCATGTTGCTTACGCACACGACGCGGGAGTTGCACGAGCCGCCGTGATGGCTGGGGATGCGCAACTGGCAATCGTACTCAACCCGACATCGGTTGATGACATCATAGCCGTCGCAGAGGCAGGAGAGACGATGCCCCCCAAATCAACGTACTTCTGGCCGAAGGTGCCGGCAGGACTGGTGCTCCGCGATTTGGGATAGCTTCCCGACCGGTAGCGATGTATGCAACAATGAGCAGGCGTTGGTTGAGTTGAAGTCAATGCCCAATGCGACTTGGCTTTGACGAGGATCGCAAGGCGTTGTTCAGGAAGCCATGGGCGTAATGTGCCGTCTGCTGTATGCGAAAGGGCGCTAAACGTTCCCGCTCGATTTCAGACGCGGCGGAGCCGCTGGGAACACCATGTGGATTGATGGGCAGCCATGGCGAACCGGGCGATAGACTGGCCGGCGCAAGCTGAGCGCGACCTGCAGCATGCGCGGCACTCGGTAGCCGCCGGTGATTTCGACTGGGCATGCTTCGCCGCGCAGCAGGCCGCTGAAAAGGCAGCGAAAGCGGCTCTGATGGCGTTGGGCGGCGAAGGTTGGGGGCACAGTGTGACGCGCTTGCTTGTCGATCTTTCCCAGCGACTGCCTGTGCCCGACGAGTTACTGGCCGCCGCGCGACGTCTCGATAAGCATGACATCCCGTCGCGTTATCCAAACGGCTTTCCGGCAGGAGCCCCGAAGGATTACTACACCAAGCCAGAGGCAGATCAGGCTATTGCCGATGCAACCGCCATTTACGACCTATGCTACAAGCCGGTTCATCAATCGTGATGCTGTCGTGACCGCACTCCGGCAGGCAGCACACGAGGCGGCTCGGCGCTGCCCCGGCATCGAGGCCATTTTCTGTTTGGCTCCTTTGCTCATGGCACTCCAACTCCGCGCAGCGATGCCGATCGTGACCGTGTGCGCGAGTGTTGCTTCGATATCTTTCTCCGTGCGCCGGTGCCGGTTGAGCTCTTCGTGCAGACCTGGACCGAGATCGAGGCAAGCCGCAGGGAGGGCAGGGGACTCGCCGCCACAGCCCTCCGCAATGCTGTGCGCCTGGCGTAGCTCCCTGCACTGTTTTCAACCGTCGCATCGCCAAACAGTGCAGAGAGCGACCTCGATGGGGGCGCGGATTTGGGACAAGGCGGCCATTGCGCGCTCGCCGGGTCTGTGCTACCGTCGTCGTGCAGTCGGTGTTGCGACAGGCGTCGCGGTGAGCAGCTCGGAAGGTGCGCAACCGGCCAGCCAGGCGCCGCAGAAGGGTGGTGCGGAATGTCACGACGAACGTGGAAGGCCTGGCTGCTCAACGTCCTCGTTCCTGTTGCGCTCATCGTGACGGTCGCTGTGCTGCCGGGACTCTCGCCGGTACCAGGTGATCCGGCAACCGGACTGGCTCAGCATGCGTCTGATCGCTACATCGTCGTGCTCAACAACGATGTTGCCAATGTCAGCGAGATCGCGGCGCGCCTTGCAGCGGCGAACGGATTTGCCGTCGAGCAGATCTACCAGTATGCGCTCAAGGGGTTCACGGCGCGGCTGTCAGACCGGGCGGCAGCGCGCTTGGCCTCGCATCCCAGGGTCGCCTTTGTCACACGAGACCGGCCGGTAACCATCGCGCAGACCTCGAGCCAGGTGCTCCCGACAGGCGTGGATCGCATCCAGGCAGATCACAACGCCACGGCTGCGATCGATGGCACCGACACGCGCGTGGGGGTGGATGTGGCGGTGATCGACACCGGGATCGCCGGGCATACCGATCTCAACGTCGTGTACGCGAAGAATTGCATTGGGTCGGGTACGCCGGTGGATGACAATGGCCATGGCACCCATGTCGCCGGAACAATCGGAGCTTTGGACAACGGCTTTGGTGTCGTTGGCGTCGCGCCCGGTGCTCGCCTGCACGCGGTCAAGGTCTTGAATAGCCGGGGGAGTGGAACCTGGGCGACGGTCATTTGTGGACTCGATTGGGTAACTGCCCATGCCAGCGAGATCGAGGTCGCGAATCTCAGCCTCGGCGGTCCTGGCTCAGATGACGGTGCCTGTGGCCAGATTGACGGCGACGCACTTCATCGCGCCGTTTGTGGAGCAGTTGCGGCCGGCGTGACCATCGTTGTGGCAGCCGGGAATGAAGGGACGAATGCGAGCACCACCGTTCCTGCTGCCTACCCGGAGGTCATCACGGTTTCGGCATTCGAGGATGCTGACGGTCAGCCGGGTGGGGAGCGATTCGCATGGTTCAGCAACTTTGGCGCGGTTATCGACCTCGCAGCGCCGGGCGTGAACATCCTTTCGACGTCGTACACCGGTGGCTATACCTACAAGAGTGGCACGAGCATGGCGGCGCCACATGTGGCCGGCGCTGCGGCGTTGGTGATCGCCGCTCAGGGACGCATCGGTCCTGCAGCCGTCCTTTCCGCCTTGCGCAGTAGCCGGGAACCGCTGGCATTGCCCGGTGATCCGGATGGCATCGCTGAAGGGCTGGTCAATGTTGATACCGGATGGTCGCCCGCCGCTTCCGCGACCCCGACCGCGACAGCAACGCGTACTGCTACTGCAACGGGTACGGCCACTCCCGTGGCAACCTCGACCCCTTCGGCAACAGCTTCGCCAACGTCCTCGCTCACCACAACTCCTACCAGCACCCCGACCCCAACGCGGACAGCGACGCCGACGCGCACACCCACGCGCACCCCAACACCGACGAGAACGCCCACCAAGACGCCAACCAGAACGCCCACGCGCACGCCAACGCCGACCCGGACACCGACGCGAACGCGCACGCCAACGCGCACGCCGACACCGACCAGAACGCCGACGCCGACACGCACGGCCACCCCAACCAGAACGCCGAGGCCGACGCGGACACCGACACCGACACGCACGCCATTTGCCAGCCCGACACCGTTCGTGATTGGCAGGGACGAATTGCTCGCGACGCTGACTCCTGCGGAAGCGCCGCCACCGGATGAGGTTTCGGCTGGTGATGGAGCCGATACGTAGGTAGAGGATGACCGATATCCCCTCGGGGGGACGCGGTCATGCCTGCTTCTCCAGCAGTTCTACCTGCTCACTGGAATGTCGACCCACCGGCCTTCCCGCCGGCTGCGCGTGGCGGCATCGGCGATGAGCACCGCTTGGTAGGCGTCGGCGACGCCGGGTGTGGGCTCCTTACCGGCCAGCACGGAGTCCACGAAGGCTTGCAACTCCAGGCGATACGCCTCACGGAATCGCTCCACAAAGAGGAAGTGGCGTTCCCACTGACCACCACGCTCGGTGTACAACCGGGTTGGAACGCGCTCGTCGAGATCGGTTACGATTTTGCCGGTGGAGCCATGCACTTCTGCCCGGATGTCGTATCCGTAAGGAGCGCGCCAGGCGTTCTGAACGACGCCGAGGCCACCCCGCTGAAAGCGGAGTGTCACAATGCCGTGATCAACGTCGTCGAATTCCGCGAGCGCAGGCTCAATGATGATCGTCCCCGTTGCGTGAACGGCCTCGATCTCATCGCCCATCAGGAAGCGCGCGGCGTCGAAGTCGTGGATGCCAAGATCCCAAAACAACCCGCCGCTGGTTCGCAGATAATCGACTGGCGGCATGCGATCGCACGTCAGACCGCGGAACATCTCGGGCGTGCCGATGGCTCCGTCGTCAATCAGCGCCTTGGCCCGGGCATAACCCGGATCGAATCGCCGCTGGAAGCCAATCTGGAACGGCACGCCAGCCCGCTTGACTGCCTCAACGGCAATCTTGGCGTGCTCAACCGAACCGGCAATGGGTTTTTCAGCGAAGATCGCTTTGCCCCGCTCCGCGGCCATTGCTATATGCTCGTGATGGACACTGGTGGGTGACACAACCACGATTGCGTCAATTGAGGGATCAGCGATGAGATCCTCCGCGCCTGTCACCAGCGGCCACGGAGTTCCGCCGGCTCTCTCGAGCAATTTCCGGTGCGCTTCGTCAACCGCTGCCGCAACCAGCCGCGCTCCCTGAACCATCCCATTCAGGTGCTCAGCATGGAGCCAGCCCATTCGCCCTAAGCCGATTATGCCGATACGCAGTTCTGCCACAGACATCCTTTCTCGCTAGCTACCACCATTGCCAGCAATCATCGAGACTCCGATACGCCTCTCCATGTCCACGGCGCAACGGGCACGCGAGACACCAGGACCCATCGCTCGCGAAGACCTGGTTCCGGGACGCTTCATCATGCCTCAATAGTAGAAGCGCTGGGCCGAGCGGGCGTGTTCGTAGGCGGCTCTTGCTTGTAAGACGCTCGCTTCTCCGGATGTTGCCGCGACTGGCACGTCCCACCAGCTCTCAAAGCTGGGAACGCGGGCATCCTTTTGCACGGGAACATGGATCACCACCGTGCGAGATTCGTTCTTGGCCCGCTCGAGCGCGGTGCGAAGCTCTGCTTCGGAGCTCGCACGGTAGGCGACAGCCCCCAAGCTTTCGGCGTTTTTCGCGAAATCAACCGGGATGTAATCGCCATCGAGGCGACCCGTTGCTGGATTGCGCCGTCGGAGCTCGTTGCCGAATGGCGGTGAGCCGCAGCCCATCTGCAAGCCCTTGATGCATTGGAAGCCGCCGTTGTCGACGACGACAATAGTCAGTTTCATCCCTTCCTGAATCGAGGTGACGATCTCGGTGTGAAGCATGAGGTAGCTGCCGTCACCGACCATGACGTAGATCTCGCGGGATGGATCGGCCATTTTGGCGCCAAGCCCGCCGGCGATCTCGTAGCCCATGCAGGAATAGCCATATTCGAGGTGGTATCCCTTTGGATCGACGGGGCGCCACAGCTTGAGGAGATCGCCCGGCAGTCCGCCAGCCGCGCAGACGACCACGTCGCGCGGGCCACTCGCCTCGTTGACGATCCCGATGACGTTAGCTTGCGTGAGTTGATCCGGCGTCTCGACCCGGCGCAACTGATCCACCGCCGCGTTCCACTCGGCCTTGAGCGTCTCAACGCGGTCGCCGTACGCGGGCTCAGTCCGGTACCCCTGCTCGCGCAGCATCGCCAGCAGCGCGGTCAACGCCTCGCGGGCGTCGGCCACGATCGGCAGAGCGCCGAACTTATGCGCGTCGCGTCCGTAAACATTGATGCCAATGAACCGCACCGCGGGATTTTGGAATGCGGTGTGTGATGCTGTGGTGAAGTCGGACAGGCGCGTACCAACGGCGATGACGAGATCGGCATCGCGGGCCAGGCGGTTGGCGGCCAGTCCGCCATTTGCACCCACGGGGCCAACGTTCCAGGGATGAGACCAAGGCAGCGCGCCTTTCCCCGCCTGTGTTTCGCACACGGGGATGCCGAGGCTGTCGGCAAAATCGGAGAGCGCTGCGGTCGCTTCCGAGTAGATTACTCCACCACCAGCGATGATCAGCGGCCGCTCCGCTGCTCGGATCATTTCGGCGGCTCGCCGCAACTCGGATTCGGGGGCGACTTGGCGAACAATCCGGTGCACACGCTTTTCGAAGAAGTTTGCGGGGTAGTCAAATGCCTCTGGTTGCACGTCCTGTGGCAGCGCAATGGTCACGGCGCCGGTTTCCGCTTGGTCGGTGAGGATGCGCATCGCCTCAGGTAAGCTTGCCAGGATCTGCTCGGGCCGGTTGATGCGGTCCCAGAAGCGACTGACTGGCCGGAAGCAATCGTTGACGCTCACATCGAGACTTCCGGGAAACTCCAATTGCTGGAGCACGGGGTCTGGCATGCGGTTGGCGAAGATGTCGCCGGGGAGCAAGAGCACAGGCAGGCGGTTGACCGTCGCCGTTGCGGCCCCCGTGACCATATTGGTAGCTCCAGGTCCAATAGATGAGGTGCACGCGAACGTCTGCAAGCGGTTCTTCATCTTGGCGTAGGCGATGGCAGCGTGCACCATGCCTTGCTCATTTTGTGGCCGGTAATACCGCAAGGCGTCGCTGTACTCTTCGAGCGCTTGCCCGAGGCCGGCCACGTTCCCGTGACCAAAGATGCCCCAAACGCCAGCGAAAAATGGTTGCTCGACACCATCACGCTCGACATATTGATTGGCGAGGAAACGGACCACCGCTTGTGCCATGGTCATCCGGATCGTCTGCATCGTTGCTCCTCACTCCCTGCGCCCCGCGCCACGGTTCACGCGCCAGTCGATATCTTTCCAGTTCTGTGCGCCTTCGTTCATCTCTGGCCGCCAGGTCCGCCGGACCCACGCGAGTTCCGGGTCATCGGATGGCTGCATCGTGCGCACTGGCTCGTTGCCGGCAAGAACATTGAGGTAATAGCCCGTGTATCCCTGAGCCACCACGAAGACGTGGTAGCCCTCAGGAACGAGCAACAGATCGCCGTCCCGGATCACATATGCCTGGTCGGTCTGCCCGTCGGCCGTGTAGAGGCGCTGCAGAGCGAAGCCTTCGGGTGGCTCGATCCGGTAGTAATAGATCTCCTCAAGATCCGCTTCATGTGGCAGGTTGCTGACGTCGTGCTTATGAGGGGGATAGCTCGACCAGTTGCCGCTGGGCGTGAAGACCTCGACGACCAGCAGCCGGTGGGCTGGGAAGTCCGGCTTGATAATGTGATTAATCTGCCGGGCAGCGTTGCCAGCGCCGCGGATTTCCACCTCAATCTCATCTGGCGTGATGAGCTTCGGTGGGAAGCTCAGCTCTGCCCGGGTGCCGCACACCGCGAGCTCAAGAGGCGACTCTGCCTGGACCTCGAACGATGTGCCAGCCGGCAAGTAGAGGGCCCAAGGCTTGCCAGCGAAGACGCTCGTGCGCTCCCCGATCATCCACGCTGTGCCACCCGCCGTTACCCGGCACCGGCCGCCGAGCGGCACCAGGGCGACCTCGTTCGGACCAGTCTCGTGGCGCCAGGTCTCGCCTGAGGCAAGCCGCTGCACGATCAAGCTCGTGTAAAGCCAGCCGGCCTGTTCCGGGGTAACGTTGATCACTTCACCGGAATTGCCGGTGTCGCGGGAGTGGAGAAGCAGCGCCTGGGGATTCACGATCGTCATAGGTGATGCTTTTCGCTCAGCATGGCCTGCCGGTTCGGCCGTTGTCTACGCCCCATCATGGCCGGCTGCGGGCAAAGCGATCCAGTGAGACGGGACGCCCTTCGCGCCGCGAGGCTTCGCAGGCATAGGCAAGCGCCATAGCCGCCCGGCCGTCGGCGCCGGTGACGCTTGGCTGCCGTCCTTCGACGATACAGGCGACAAAGTCGCGTAGCTCATCGGCATAGGCTTGATCGAAGCGCTCAAGGAACCAGTAGACGTGATCGCTCTTGATGCCTTCCTTCGACAAATGAAGAATGGGTGTGTCGCGGGAGTAGCCGATGAAGAGCGCGCCTTCGGAGCCGAAGACCTCGGTCCGGCAGTCGTAGCCGAAGCCGGAGCGGCGGGAGTTGTCAATCTCCCCGAGGGCCCCGTTCTCAAAGCGCAGCGTCACGATGCTCGTATCAATGTCGCCGAACTCGGCGAACATCGGGTCGACCAGCACGGTCCCGACGGCAAAGACTTCGGTCACTTCAGCGCCTGCCAGCCAGCGCACATTGTCGAAGTTGTGGATGACCATGTCCCGGTAGAGGCCGCCACAGGTGGACAAATATTCGCGGGAGGCCGGGGCCGGATCGCGCATCGTATCCCGGATCATTTCCACCCGCCCGATTTCCCCTCTGGCAATCATCTCCTTCGCGCGGTGGAACCCCTTATCGAACCGCCGCTGAAAGCCGATTTGCAACCGGACACCGGCTCTTTCAACGGCGTCAAGCGCGGCATCGGTGGCCTCCAGATCAAGCGCGATCGGCTTTTCGCAGAAGATATCCTTTCCTGCCTCGGCTGCTTTCGTGATCAGCGGTGCGTGGCTCTCGGTTGACGAGGCAATCACCACGGCCTGAATGGAGGGATCGGCGATCACCGCGTCTGCGTCAGTGGTCCAGCGGTCGAGGCGCACCTCGGTTGCCGCGGCTCTGGCCGCTTCTGGCACGGCATCGCAAATCACGGCCAGTTCAGCGTGAGGGATTTGTGCCGCCAGCGTGAGTGCATGGCGCCGGCCAATCCTCCCAGCCCCGATCAATCCGACCCGAACCCGGTTCGTCATGGTCCCTCCATGGGAGCGGTCTCGTGCCAGCGATCTGGCGCGAGCAATCGCGAATCACGTGCGGATATTGTCGCGCATTTGGATGAGGGATTCTGGCTGTGCTCAGCGGCGTTGCTGAAGCAGCGCCATCGCCGCCTCAGCGACATGCCGCGGCGTCAACCCGTATTTCTCCAGCAGCGCGTCGTTGGGTCCAGACTCGCCGTATGTGTCTTGCCAGCCGATCCGTCTCATGGGTGTTGGCCGGTGCTCTGCCAGCGCTTCTGCCACTGCGCCGCCAAGCCCGCCAATTATGGAGTGATCCTCTGCCGTGACGATCGCCCCGGTGCGCTCGGCGAGACTGACGATCGCCCCGATATCCAACGGCTTGAGTGTCGGCACGTGGAGCACGCTAGCGGCGATGCCGGCACTGGCGAGGAGCTCGGCGGCTTGGAGCGCCCGGATCGTTTGCACCCCCGTGCTGATGATGCCGATGTCGCCGCCATCCTGGAGGAGCACCGCCTCGCCAATGGTGAAGCGATACTCCGCTGGGAAGATCACCGGGCTCGGATCCCGAGTTAGCCGCAGGTAGGTTGGGTTCTCGTCCTGCATCATGGCGCGCATGGCAGCCCGGAGTTCGTTGGCATCAGCAGGAGCGATCGTGACGACTCCGGGCATCGCCCGGAAAATGGCGATATCTTCGACCGACTGGTGTGTCTTGCCGGTCTTCCCGGTGAGGATGCCGCTGTAGCTGCCGCAGAGCTTGACGTTAAGGTGCGGCTGAGCGACGACGACCCGGATTTGGTCGAGCGCCCGCTTGGCGAGAAAGGCGGCGAAGGTGCTTATCCACGGCACATAGCCGAGGGTCGCCAGACCAGCCGCAACGCCGATGAGATTCTGCTCAGCTATCCCCATCTCGAAGAAGCGATCCGGGACTGCCGCGGCAAAGATATCGGCTCGGGTGGAATTGGCAAGATCGCCATCGAGGACGAGCAGCTCCGGGTATTCGGCGGCAAGCTCGACGAGCGCGTTGCCCCACGCTTCGCGCATGGCGATGTGGGGCACATCGGTCAATGGTGGGACTGTGAGAGCGGTCGGCACGCTATCCCTCCCGGCCGTTCCGGCCAGCCGTGATCTCTGCCAGCGCGGTGGCAAGCTGCTCGTCCGTGGGAACCTTCGCGTGCCAGTTGAAATCGCCCTCCATGAACGACACCCCCTTGCCCTTCACGGTACGCGCGATGACGCACACCGGCTGGCCTCGGTGGGCGAGGGCCGCCTGGAAGGCCCGCCGGATGTCGGCGTGGTCGTGGCCGTCGCACTCAACAGTATGCCAGCCGAAGGCGCGGAATTTGCCCGCCGGGTCGTCGATGGGACGCGTCCGAGTAAAGCCACCTGCCTGGGGCCAGCCGAATTGGGGGAGCCGGTTGTAGTCGAGGATAGCGGTCAGGTTGTCCAGCTCGTAGCGCGCTGCCGTGAAGCACGCTTCCCAGATTTGCCCCTCCTGGATCTCGCCATCGCCCAGCATTACCCAGGTGTGGAAGGGAAGCTTCTTGAGCCGGGCGCCGAGCGCCATGCCGACACCAGGAGAGAGACCCTGGCCCAACGACCCGGTTGACATGTCGATCCCTGGCAGGCTCTTCATGCAGGGATGGCCTTGCAGCCGGGAGTTGATCTGGTCGAACGTCTTGAGCTCCTCGACTGGAAAGTATCCCCGGAGCGCCATCACCGCATAGAGCGCGATCGAGGAATGCCCTTTGCTGAGGATAAAGCGGTCGCGCTCCTCCCAGTGTGGCCGGGCGGGATCAATGTTCAAGACATCAAAGTAGAGGTTGACGAGGAGATCGGTCGCGGAGAGTGGTCCACCCAGGTGGCCTGCCCCGGCGTGATGGATCGTTTCCACGATCAGCCGCCGTGTCTCGGCGCTCAGGGCGACAAGCTCTTCGAGCGAGCGGGTAAACGGTGCGGTATTGGTAGCGCGAGCGGCCATGTGGCACGTCCTCCGTGAGTCTCGCCAACGCGGCGAGAGGATCGTACGGGGAGCATAGCCCGGGTGTCAAACGTGTGGCCAAGCCGCCGGTATCCGTACCCATCGCCTGCGAGCGATGCTCCGGCGCCAGACGCTATCAACCCAACGACGAACCCCTCCCTGCTCCTCACACGGCCCCAGTGGAGCCAAGTGCAAGGCGCTCAGACACAAGCGCGGTCATTCTCAGCGAATGACGGTCAAGAGCATGACGACGATGGCCACGGCAGCAATCGCGACCGCAACTGCCAGGGCAACCCGGCCCCCAGCCACCGGGGCCTCGCCACTGATTTTGCCCGTTTGGCCATTGATGACCAGGCGGTAGGTCTTATCGTTGTACGAGAAGGCGGCCAGCCAGGCGGGCAGATACAGGAGCCGGGCGGAGAGATCGCTCACCCGCGTGTCCACGTGCAGGTCCTTGTGCCGGGTGCCCGGAACCAGCCGCGCGCAGGCGTCGCGCTCCCGGGACTCGATCATGAGCCGTGCCCTGTCGAGCGCGGCAGTCCGATCCAGGGCCGGCAACTCGACTTCTCGACCGAGCAGAAAATCCTGGCGGAAGGAAACGAGCCCGCCCCAGTCGTAATCCCCGAGCCGGCCAAGCCAGTCCTGGGGCAGGCCCTTGGATGCCGAGATGAGCACACGGTCATAGTCGGCTTCGTGCTGGCCACCGGCCGGCCGCCAATCCGTTACCGTTTTCGTGCGGGTGCGGCTCACCGGCTGGCCGTTATCTGTTGTTGTATACGACTCCTCTTCTTCTCGGTCATAGCCTGCCATTGCCGTCCACTGGCTGCGAGCCTTACCCCGGCACTCCCAGACCGGAATGTAGACGGCTTGGATCTTGTGCGTGATGGCTTTGGCGCGGAGATCTTTCAGGCGGAAGAAGCCCTCGCCCAACCAGGTGCGGTAGACGCGCTCAACCTCAGTGTCAGGAAACGAGAAAGGAATTAATGCCTCTGGCTTGGGAGCCAGCGTGTCGCCGGCGCCGGTGATCACGTGCTCCGAGCCGCAAAACGGGCAGCGGATGCTGATCCCCAATGGCACCGCCCCGGTTGTCGCGCCGCAGTTCTTGCAGGTGAAGCTGGTGGCCGGTTCTGATTCGGTTGAGGCCATGGGGTCCCGCTCCCGTGTTATGCCTGACGAGCCGCCGTCCGAGCGCTGGTGAGATCATGCCACAGGTGACCTGCGCGGAGACACGGGCTCGGGGTACAATCCCTAAGCGAATTGTCGGCCTTCATGGAAAACCGCGGGCTGACCGCGCTGGTCCCTGAGTTGCTCAAGGCGCTGCGGCCACCGATCCGCGGTCTGGATCGATATGACACTCACGTCGTGGCCGGTAACCGCCATTGTTGTGCATGTTCGCGTGCTGGAGGGGATGGCTTCGTGGTTGTCGGGAATCTCCCTCAGCGAGTAGCCAAGCACGCACGGTTGACGGGTGAGGCGGCGAACAATTTTTAGCCCGTAGGTCCAAGCGAACAACCCATCCGTGCCTGTGTCATTGACAAGGTGCTAGCAGGCGCGTACAGTCTGCCTAGGGGCATTCATCAATGGCATGGATGTTTCAGTGTGTCGACCAGTGGGGACGCACTATCAGGCTGGATTCGCTTTGCTGGCACAACCATATCCTGCCGCGCCGCCCAGAATTCAACGGTCATGCGGTGACATGTGTCCAGCGTACGATTGAGTCTCCTGCCTTTGTGGCTTATGACGTGGACTACAGTAATCGCGAGTGCTTTTACCGGCCATCTCCACTGCCTCCCCCGCGTGACCGGCTCTGGGTGAAGGCAGTCGTTGAGTTTGATGCGTTTGGCGCTGGCGAAGTGGTGACCGTGTATCTGACGAACCGAAAGAAACCAGGAGAGCGCCAAAAATGGCCATGACCGAGATGAGAACCTACGACGCCAAAACATATTTGAGTCAGCTCGCCAAGGTAAACCCGCGCGTGGTCACATTCACCTATGACCGGCGAGCGGATACGCTCTATGTTGACCTATTCGGTGAGCCACGCACGGCTGTTGAGGTTGTCCTCGACGATCACATCCTGCTGAGCGTCGATCCGGAAACGGAAACCCTCGTGGGTATCCAGATCGAGGGTTTCCTGGCGCGCTTCATCTACGATCTACCGGTTTTCTTGGATGTCGCTGATGTGATTGGCTTGACGTCCGAGGAAGTTGAGCGCGTGCGACAAAACCTCAACCCGGAGTCACGTAAACGCGCAGTGCTGGAGTCACTGCGCGGGCATGTTGAGGATCCCTTAGCAGCATTGGCTGGCTAATCCGAACGATTGCCGTGTGACACGTTAGGGGACACCTGGAAGTGTGCTGAGGCGTGATACGCGGCCACGGTCGCTTGCTCAGCCGCTGTGCAGGTGGGGCTCCAGCGGTGTGCGTGCGTTGGAAGGCTTGGTCGCAGGGTAGAATGAGCACGCGAACCTCCCGGCCGTTGGCATTCTCCTTGTAGGCTCGGCGCTCTATCGCGGCCAAACGCTCAGGAGACAGATCTTCCGATTCGAAATCCATGCGCGCCTTGTCTGGCCCTAGGTTGCCGCCAGTCACGAGCGCTCCGTAGTCGCAGAAGACAACACCGCAAAGGACATGCAGCGGATGCTGATCCCCGGTGGCGCCGCCCCGGTTGTCGCGCCGCAGTTCTTGCAGGTGAAGCTGGTGGCCGGTTGTGATTCGGTTGAGGCCATGGGGTCCCGCTCCCGTGTTATGCCTGACGAGCCGCCGTCCGAGCGCTGGTGAGATCATGCCACACGCGATCGGCGCGTGGATACGACCTAGTGGCGACATCCCTAGCCGTACACCTCGTCGGTGGCGCTCCAGCCAAGGAGTAGGCAGGCGAAGAACCCCTTCCAGGCGCTGACCGCATCGGCGGCGCGGTAGGCGACTGTTCGCGGCGTCCGGCGCTCGGAGCCCGGCACGAGGCTCGCCATCAGCGCTTCTGCCGTTGACGTGAATGTCACGGACAACTCGACCTCGCCGGACAGGCGATAGGGGGAAAACTCGCCGCGCTTGGCACGCTCGACTGCCCGCTGTGCGGCGGCCCGGATGTTGGCATGGCTCCGCTGAGGCGGGAAGCATCGCGCTGTCCAGCGGTCGAGCGCGATCTTAGTCAGACCGAACTCAATATCGGGCAGCGTCTGGCGAAGCTCCTGCTCGTAAAGGTTATCGCCACTGGCAAAGATCACCGGCACGCCGAAGTGGCCACAGATGGCGGCGTTGATCTCTGACTCCCCGACAGGGCGGCCATTCATGCAGATCTCGACGATCTCCCGGCCGAGGATCGTCTCGTTGGCGACGCCGTCGGAATCGCCGGTACGCGCGTGATAGCCAAGGAAGAAGACAGCATCGGCGTCCTGGACACCCTGGACCATACAGAGGGGTTTATGAAAGCCCTTAATGAGATCGGCGCGTGGATCCAGCCGCTCGATGAGGATGTTGGTCATGGTCCAGTGGCTGTCGTTGACGACAACCTGGGTTGCACCGCCAGCGAAGGCCCCATCAATGGCGGCGTTGACATCATCGGTCATCATCTGGCGCAGGAACTCGTAGTGAGGTTTGCCAAAGAGCAACTCGTTGGTGCTGGTGACGCCCGTCACGCCTTCGGCATCGGCAGAAATCAAGATGCGCATCGCTGTTCTTGCCCCCCATCCTTCCACACCGTGCTGGACTGGCACCGTCGCTCAGCGTCGTTGCGACATTATCGCCCCAGGTGCCGGCTAGCGGGGATGCGAAGGCTTCGGGCTGGCGTGCCGCAGCGAGCGCTGAGCGATAGGCTGACCGTGGTGTGTTGCCGACCTGGAGGGAGCACCGTGACAGATCGAGATGATCACGTAGCGCGGTTTCGCGCGGAGCGAGAGCGGCAAAACGCGCGGATCTTTGCTTTGCAGCATCTGGGCATCAACCGGTTTTTCCGGCTCGATAACGCGGCGTACGAGGACGGCCCGCTGCCTGGCCGGACAAAGGAGTTGCTCGGGCTCGTTGCGTCCCTGGTGCTGCGCTGCGATGACTGCGTGACCTATCACCTGGATCAATGCGTGGCTGCGGGATGGTCGGACGAGGAGATCGTTGACGCCCTGAACGTGGGTCTGATCGTCGGCGGAAGCATTGTCATCCCGCATTTGCGCCGCGCTATTGATACCCTCGACGCACTGCGCGCGGAGTAGCAAACGTCGACAGTCAGCGAAAGCAGGCGCAACGGAACGCGAAGGGGAAAGGCGTCTACTCATTGCACGAGTTGTTTGATGACGTGGCCGTGGACGCGCTGGAGTGGGTGGATCTGATCGCGGAATGCGCCACGGCTCTTGGAGGCGAGGAGAAGGGCACCGTTCGTCTGGCCGCGGCGGTTTCACGCCTGCCCGAATTACCGGGCACCATCACCGAGGGAATGAGGTGCGTCGCGGCGCTCGTGGCGCGGATGGGCGCCCACGCTGCGTCAACCCGCTCTGCGATTAGCTAGGCAACAGAAGCGGGCGATCAGGCCATGGCAGATCTCTTCGCCGGGATCGCCCGTCAGGCCGATAGCGATCGCTGGTTCCTTGAGGCGCACCGTCAGGACTAGGTTGGGAGATCCGTCACCTGCTTGACGACGGCGGGTGCCCGTGCCTCCACGGCCGGTCACTTCGAGATTGCATAAGAACATGAGTTCTGCTATGCTGGCGGGGTGCGTATAGTCGGCAGGCGTTCGCGATCGGTTGTGTGACCGGTGCGTGTGGCGCTGACCGGCTCTCGTGGTCGCTCTCCGTGCGCACCGGAGCACTGGGGGGTGAGCGCGCTGCTTGTCTCGCTGCGCGTCTTCTGGCATGCTGACCATGGCAGCCTCTCGATGCGCGCGGATGGTCCTGCTCTTCACGGTCTCATAGCATCGATGGTTCGCCAATAGAGTGCGCTCTTGATGGCGCACACCGCTCACGACGCAGCAGAGAGACTGGAACAAACATGTTTGAAGCACTATCAGACCGTTTGACTGAGACACTTGGCCGGCTCGGCCGCAAGGGGCGCCTGACGGAAGACGACGTCGACGAGGCGATGCGCGAGGTTCGCCGCGCGCTCCTCGAAGCCGATGTCAACTTCAAGGTGGTCAAAGACTTCGTTGCGGCTGTGCGTGAGCGGGCCATTGGCCAGGAGGTCCTCAAATCCCTGACGCCGGCGCAAACGGTGATCGGCATCGTCCATGAGGAGCTGATCAAGGTCCTCGGCAGCGAGCGGGAGCCCTTGCGCACCCCCGACCGCCCACCGCAGATCCTGATGCTCGTCGGGCTTCAGGGTTCCGGCAAGACGACCCACGTCGCCAAACTCGCGCTGCAGATGCGGAAGGAGGGCCGCGTTCCCCTGATGGTCGCGGCCGATATCTACCGCCCAGCCGCGGTGAACCAGCTCCAAACTCTCGGCAAACAAATTAACATCCCCGTCTATGACGAGGGCACGGGCCGCAACCCGGTCGACATCGCTGCCAACGGGGTGAAATTCGCCCGGGAGCGCGGCTACAACCCGGTCATTATTGACACCGCCGGCCGGCTCCAAATCGACGAGCGCATGATGCAAGAGCTGGTCGATGTCAGGAATCGCATCAATCCGACCGAGATTCTCCTGGTTGCCGATGCGATGACCGGCCAGGAGGCGGTCAATGTTGCCCAAACCTTTCACGACCGGCTCGGTCTTACCGGGTTGATCCTCACCAAGATGGACGGCGATGCCCGTGGTGGTGCGGCGCTTTCGATTCGCGCCGTGACCGGGGTGCCGATCAAGTTCATCGGCACGGGCGAGAAACTCGATGCCCTAGAGCCGTTTTATCCGGAGCGCCTGGCTTCCCGCATCCTCGGGATGGGCGATGTGCTCTCGCTGATCGAGCGAGCGCAGGAACAGACGACGCAAGAGGAAGCCCAGCATCTGCAAGATCGTCTCTTCAAGGGGCAATTCAACCTTGAGGACTTCCTCGATCAACTGCAGAAGATCAAGCGGATGGGGCCGCTGACCCAATTGCTGGAGTTGATTCCAGGACTCGGATCGCAGCTCCGGCAAGCGAAAGCGCAGATTTCTGACGATGACTACAAGCAGATCGAGGCCATCATCTACTCGATGACGCCGGAGGAGCGCCGGCACCCGCACATCATCGACCATTCGCGCCGGCGACGCATCGCGCGTGGCGCGGGTGTGACCCGGGAGGAGGTCGGGCAACTCCTTAAGCAGTTCAACGAGATGCAAAAGATGATGGCAGAGCTCGGGGGGATGGCCAAACGCGGACGTTTGGGCGGGCTCGGCGCCCTGCGCGGCGGCATGCCCGACTTGACGGGCATGGGTGGCTTCCCCGGTGGTGGGGACGATTTGTTACCATTTCCAGCGCCGGGGCAGCGCATGCCCCATGGTCGGTCGAGTGGCCCAAAGCAGCAGCAAAAGGCCCAAAAGCGCAAGAAGCACAAGCGATGACAGCATCAACCGCATCTCAAACGTCTGCCCAAGCGCCCGTGGTGGTCTATACCACCGACACCTGACCGTGGTGCGATCGAGCGAAGGAGTTCCTTCGCCGTCACAATGTCCCGTTCGTCGAAAAGGACGTTGCGCGGGACTACGCCGCCGCGATCGAGATGATCCGGCGCTCGGGGCAACAGGGCGTGCCGGTGATCGCCACCGAAGACGAAGTAATCGTCGGGTTCGATCAAGTGCGCCTGGCCCGCATCGCGGAGAAATACGCCGGACCGAAGCGGCCGCCGCTTGGCTTGCTCGCCGCGAATGCCGAGGAGTACTTTGCTCGCCATCCCGAAGCGGCGAAGCGCTTTCCACCAGGCACGAAGGGTGTCTACGTCGGCGAGGTGCGGCCGAATAGCGTTGCGGAGCGCGCCGGGATACGCCCAGGCGACGTGATTACCCTGGTGGCTGGCAAGCGCGTGCGCACGATGGCAGACCTTGACCTGCTCATCGATACACTCAAGGCGGGCGACAGCGTGACGGTGCGCTATTTGCGAGATGGAGAGGAATATACAACCACCTTGCAGTTCTGACCTCCCCCACTGCTCGCTTGCCTACCGCCGGGCCGGGCTCTGAGCGGCCGCTGATCCTACACTGGATCGGACCGGACAGCCCGACCGGCGGTCTTCGCATTCACGGTTGCTCTGGGGTGCAGGATGGACACGCTCTCGAACATGGAGTCCCTGGAGCGCCTGGTGGTGGCCTTGCTGCTCGGTGCGTTGCTCGGCATCGAGCGAGAGCTGCGCGATAAGCCGGCTGGCTTGCGCACCTATGCTCTCGTCTGCGAGGGCTCAGCCCTGTTCATGATGGGCTCGCTGCTCCTTGGGGAGACGGTGCGAGCGGCGGGCGGCACCGCATATGACCCCTCGCGTATCGGTTCCACCATCGTTCAAGGCATCGGGTTTCTCGCGGGTGGCGTGATCCTCGCTCGGGGCACGCATGTGCGCCACCTGACCACCGCGGCTGGCATCTGGGTAACCGCCGCCATCGGACTCCTGGTGGGCGCCGGCTTTTTCTTCCTGGCGATCGCCGCGACTGTGGAGACCATCATCGTCCTGGTGCCGCTGCGCTGGGTGGAAGAGTATCTTGCCCGTGGCGGTGCCGAAGAACATCCGCGCGAGCGTCCCCCGTCGGCCTTCTGAGCCGGAACACGAGCACGGCTCACCGGCGCAGCCACTCTTCGGCGAGGCGCTGCAGCGCCTCATCAGACAGCTTGGGGCGGTCATAATCTCCGGCTGCCCGGCGCTGGCGCATCGCCTCGAAGAGCATCACCGCACAGGCGACCGAGATATTGAGGCTCTGTACCATCCCGTACATGGGAATGACGACAAGTCCGTCCGCGTGCGTTGCCGCCTCTTCCGACACTCCCCGGTGCTCATTGCCAAAGACGAGCGCGACCGGCTGACGCAAGTCAACGGAGTAGAGGTCGCGGCTGCCGGGCGCGAGTGAGGTTGCCAAAATCGTAAATCCCTCGCGGCGGAGCGCCCCATAGCAACGCGCAATCGAGTCATGCCGGACGACATCAACCCATTTGGCCGCGCTAGCCGATGTCGTGCGCGCAAATGGCTCCCGCGGCGGCTCCTCGATCGTATACACGACATGCACGCGCAAGACGCCAACGGCATCGCACGACCGCAGCACCGCCGCGACATTGTGCGGATCGTGGACGTTTTCCAGCACGACAGTCAGATCCGGCTGCCGGTATCGCAGCACCGTCATAATGCGTTGCTGCCGGCGCTCCGTGCGCGGCCACCGCTGAGCCTTCTGCGACAGTTGCTTGGCAAGCTCGCGGCGATCAACCGCTTCCATCCTTTGGCATCTCCCCCATTGGTCACAATTGGCATAGCCACAACAGTGCTCGCGTTTTCCTCCCGTGGTGTGAGTGTTCTGACTGGCCCGAGCGCCTCGTTGTCCCTACGATCCCAACAAGGCGCTTGCCCGGCGCAGACCGTGGCGACGCCGGGGCATCAGGGCGCTTGTGGCGCGACGAGGTGAGACGCCGATGACGTACCAGGCAATTGCACGCATTGTTGTAGCGATGGTGTTCGGCGTTGCTTTGCTCGCAGCAATGCTGACTCTCCTCCCGGCGCCCTTCCAAATCTTGGCGCTGCTTATAGGTCTTCCGCTGCAATCGATCCTCGTAGCGCTCGCGACGTCGCGCGGGCGCTCCCGCATGACGGTAAGCCGGTAAGCCGAAGGCGGCGCTCAGCACGCACGATCCTGGACTCGGCCCTTCGTGTGATGACGTACCGCCTCACTCGGCGTCCACGTCTGCATTCGCGGCTGGGGTAGCCACCGGCGGCATGCCTGGCGTGGCGCTGGCCGGCTCGGCGGGTGTCGTGGACCCGGCGGTCCCGCCGGTGCTGCCGGGTAGCATTGCCGCGGCTGGCGTTCCATCATCGGGAGATCCGGATTCTTCGGTCGGGCTCGGTGTGACGTCCCCTCCGGGCTCCTGGGTTGGCGTCGCGGTCTCCTCCGGCGTCGCACTCGCTTCTGGACTCGCGTCAGGAGCGGTGGGCGTGAGCTCTGGCGAGGGCGTTGGCGTGGGCGTGCCAAAGCCCGGTGGAAAGACCAGGGGATGCGGCCCGTCTTCTTGGATCTCCTCGGGCTCGGGCGGCTGCCAGTTTGACGGTAATTGCCGGAGTCCGGCACCTTCGGGATCACGCAGCGCGCGCGAGTAGTAGTCACGCCAGGCGAGGATCGCCGCGACCGTATCGTCTGGGCACTGGCCGAGCTCGTCACACGCATCGCCAGCATAGGCGATCAGTGCTCGCCGCCAAGAGCCTTCCTCCTTGCGAAGCTTGGCAAGGTGCTCCGCACCAGCATCGAGATGGCGAGCGGGATCGAGCCATTCGCTCCCGGTCAGGCCGAGATCACGCAGATTTTCCTCGGTCAAGCCGAGGAGACCTCGGCGTCCGTCCTCCCGGATCAAACCTGGCTCACCGCCGGACGCGACGCGAGCGACGCCGGCCAGCAATGCGACGGATACCCCGTGCGAGCGCGACGCAGCTCGTAGCTCCGGTAGCCACCGAAGCACCGGCTCGTCATAGCGTAGCCCAGAGATCACGGCTGGCGTCGCAGTTGGGCCAACTGTGCTGGTGGGCGTCGCTGACGCCGTTACCGTCCGTGTCGGAGTGGGCGAGGCTGGCTGGCGGGTGCTGGTGGGCGACGGTGTTGTGTTCCCGTCTGGACCGGCTGACACGCCTTCGCCGACGATGCCGCTCGGTGGGGGAGTCGTGACTTGCTCCTCGTCGGGAATCGGATTGTCGATCACTTCATTCTGGTCGCTTGCGCCATCGCCCGCGGTTGGGCTGACAAGCTCTGCCACCCAGTCAAGGATCCCAGGATTGCTCTCATCATGCTCTGCGGTGTCGCTCGGCCCGACAGCAAACAGCATGAGGATGACGGCGATACCGATCCGGAACAGCACATACCAGATGACCATCACATCACCTCGGAACGCCCGACCCTCCGGCGCGTTTCCCTCCTCATCCGAGGGTAACAGGCCAAATACCAGCGTGGCTAGGGGCCATCGGTCCCGCCGGCGACGTCCGGTATGATGGCGACAAGTTGCAGGACGAACCGGGGATCAAAGGTCGGGGCGCACTGGCCGCAGGACCACGTGCCGCGTTTCCGGCGTTGCACGGTCTGTCCACAGGACGGGCATTGGTAGCGATAGCGAGCCGGGCGGCGCTGTGGTGGAAGGAGGCATGTGCGAACCTCCTCAAGCGTGGCGCCAGTGAGCTCGGCCACGCGGACAGCAATGCGGTCGTAGCCGTGCTTCGCATGCCGCCGGCGGTCACCGTCGAGGAAATCACGCATGTGCAGCAATTCCTCGGCGACGACAATCTCCAATGCCTTGGGCTTGGATACATCGATGTTTGGCAGATTGATCAGGACGAGGTGGGCTCGCTGCACGGGATGGTACACGTAGGCTCCGCCGATTGATGCAGCAACGCGCCGGCCGAGCCATTGCTCGAACTGCCGCCGGTTGGTGGTGATCCACAGCCGGTCAGTGGGCAGCGCCAACCGGGCAATATACCGATGGATCAGTGCAACCGTTGCCGTGTCGCCGGTGTTAACGATCATCCCTACCCTTTCACGACCGGTGGTCGCATCACAAGACAGATCTGCGCGCGCCGGATCGGGCGCCCACCAAGAGTACAATGCCCCAAACGCGGGGAGGAACCCGGTTGCGGAGCGCACATGCTTGCGACAGGAGTGGGAAGCGCGTGGCTGCCGACCGCACAGCAACTCACCGGCCGCATGTGTTGATCGTCACCGATGATGAGGGCCTGCGTGATTTCCTGGCCGAGGGCCTGATCTACGGCGGCTTTTGGACGAGCGTGATCGCGAGCGGGCTCCAGGTGCTCAAGGTCTTTCGCCTGCGCACCTTCGATCTGGTGCTGATCGATGCCGCGCTTGGCGGAATGGGAGCACTGGAAGTGATCCGGCGCCTGCGGGGACGCTCAAGCCGGGGGCCAGCGTCAGGGCCACGCACCGACATTCCAATCCTGGTGATCGCGGCTGATCCAGGCGAGATTGGGGCCGAAGAAGCCGCCAGCGCTGGCGCTGATGGCATTCTGGTGGCGCCGCTCGATTTGGAGACGCTGGTTCCTCACCTGCACCAGGTTGTGGACGCGTGGCGCGCCGCGCATCCGGATCGCCCGTGGGCCGACGAGATGGCGAGCGGCGCCCGCTCCGGGAATCGTGCAACGTAGACGCACCGCGACCAATCATCCCGGCATAAAAGATGCCTTGTGCTCGGCAGTGTCCGGGCCAGGGCGGACCGGGAGCAGGGGAGCGGTGGCCAGAGGAGAAGGTGATGCCATTTGTCCGGTCCAGTGGAGTTCTTGCCCATCCGACCTCATTTCCCGGGCCACATGGCATTGGCGATATCGGCGAGGCCGCGTTTCGCTTTGTGGACTGGCTGGCCGTCGCGGGGCAACGCTACTGGCAGGTTATGCCGCTCGGCCCCACTGGCTATGGCGACTCACCGTATGCCTCACTGTCCGCTTTTGCCGGCAATCCGTTGCTGATCTCGCTGCCCTGGCTCGCTGGTGATGGCTTGCTGACGCAGGATGACCTTGAAAACCATCCGGGTTTTCCAGACCATGAGGTCGACTATGGCCGGGTCATCCCATTCAAGCGCGAGCGGCTCCGCCGTGCGTTTTCCCGGTTCCAGGAAGGAGCCGCGGAACACCTGCGCCCGGAGTTCGAGGTATTTATTCAGCAGGAAGCCTACTGGCTCGATGATTTTGCGCTCTACATGGCCTTGAAAGACGCCCACGGCGGTCAGGCTTGGACGTCGTGGGAGCGACCGATCCGGCTGCGGGAGCCAGCGGCGGTTGCGTCCTGGCGAGAGCGCCTCAATGAAGATATTCGGTTCCACCAATTTGTGCAGTTCACGTTCCGCCGGCAGTGGTCTGAATTGAAGCGCTACGCGAATGAGCGGGACACCCGCATCATCGGCGATATCCCGATCTTTGTTGCCCACGATAGTGCCGACGTTTGGGCGAACCGCTCGCTGTTCCGGCTTGATGCTGAAGGCCAGCCGACCGTGGTCTCTGGGGTTCCGCCGGATCTCTTCACGACGCACGGCCAGCTTTGGGGCAATCCGCTGTTCGACTGGCAACGTCTCGAAGAGACAGGATATCGTTGGTGGATTGACCGCGTGCGCGCCGTGCTTGCCACGGTTGACGTCATCCGCATCGATCATTTCCGTGGCTTTGCGGCCGCGTGGACCGTGCCAGCCGGTGCGCCGACAGCCGCTCATGGCCGGTGGGAGCGGGGACCTGGACGCCGAGTCTTCGATGCCATCACCGGTGAGCTTGGCGAGATTCCTATCATCGTCGAAGATCTCGGCTTGATCACTCCTGACGTCGTCGCCCTTCGGCACATGCTGGGTTTCCCCGGCATGAAGGTGCTGCAGTTCGCCTTCGATCAAGATCCGGAGAATCCCTATTTGCCGCACACCTACGATCGCAACTGCGTCGTCTACACTGGCACGCACGATAACCAGACGACGGTTGGATGGTTTCATTCCCTGGATGAGCAGACGCGTCGCCAAGTGCTCACCTATATCGGCAAAGACGCCGCGGATATTGCCTGGGATTTCATCCGTCTCGCGCTCATGTCAGTCGCAGATCTGGCCGTGGTTCCGTTGCAGGATGTCATGCGTCTCGGCGACGAGGCACGGATGAACACGCCGGGACGAGCCTGGGGGAATTGGAGCTGGCGATTCCTGCCGCACCAGCTTCACCATGGACTCGCGGCTGGGCTCGGCGAGCTGACCGATGCCTACGGGCGCCGCTCACGGCCGCCGCGCGCGAGGATTCCCGATCCTTATGATTACACAGCCGAAGGCACAGCCCATCCATTGTGGTAACGAGCGGCAGCGTTGGGCTTTAATGGGCCAGAGCCGTCCACGGAAGCAGTGACGCTTTCTGATCGGGCGCCGGTTCGATCCGGAGACAACGCACCCGCAACGGAGCAGCGGCAAAGAGCAGAGCGCGCTCTCAGGCGCACCCGCAAAGAGAGGGTCTCGATGGCAAAGCTTGGAGCGTTCACCTTCGTGTTACACAGCCACCTGCCCTATGCGCGGCAGGCAGGGATGTGGCCTCATGGCGAGGAGTGGGTTCATGAGGCGATCGCCGAGACCTACGTCCCGTTGCTGGATGCGCTCTATGACCTGGAACAGGAGGGCGTGCCTTTTGCCCTCACCATCGGTATCACGCCGGTCCTGGCGGAGCAGCTCGCTGATCCTCTGATTATCGACCATTTCGTCCACTACGCAGCCGAGCGTGCCGCCTGGGCGGCCAATGATGTTAAGCGCTTCGAGGCCGTTAACGACGCGCAGTTGCGCGATCTGGCTCGCTTCTACCACCATTTTTATGCCCGCACGCTGACGAGCTTCCGTGACCGGTACCGGAGCAACATCCTGGGCGCATTCCGGGCGCTGCAAGATGCAGGTAAGGTGGAGATCGCTACCTCGGCGGCGACCCATGGCTATCTCCCGCTGCTGTCTAGGGATTCCTCGATCTACGGCCAAATCGCCGTCGGCGTGGCAACCTACCGGCGTCATTTTGGCCGGCGGCCTACTTCGATCTGGCTCCCGGAGTGCGCCTACCGGCCTGCGATCATGGAGCAGGAGGACGGGCGCACCATCCGCCGGCCGGGGCTGGAATCGTTCCTGGCTGGGCAGCGGCTGGAAGTCTTTTTCAGTGAGACGCACACGGTTGAGGGTGGCACGCCGGTTGGCAAGGCGGCCGGCGAGGCAATCGGGCCGTACGGGGCTGTGCCCCGGCGATACGCGTTGCAGGTCGTCCCGGAAGCTCAGAGCGAGCCGGGCACGACCTATCAGCCATATTGGGTCGGCGACGCGCCCGGCCAAGTGGCGGTAATCGCGCGCAATAATGAGACGGGGCAGCAGGTATGGTCCGGCACGTTTGGGTATCCGGGGGATTACTGGTACCGCGAGTTTCACCGGAAGGATGGCGTCTCTGGGCTGCAGTACTGGCGCATCACCGGCGCGGGCGTTGATCTTGGCGAGAAGGCCCTGTATGAGCCGGCGCGGGCGGCGGAGCGGGTCCAGTCCCATGCCGATCATTTCGCAGGTCTCGTGCACAATCTCTTGCGCAATTATCACGCGGATACGGGCCGGTTCGGCATCATTTCCTCCGCCTATGACACGGAGTTGTTCGGACATTGGTGGTTCGAGGGGGTTCAGTGGCTCAAGGAAGTGCTCAAGCGTCTCGCCGCCAGCGACCAGCTTGAGCTGACGACAGCAACGCGGATCATCGAGGAGCATCCACCTGAGCGCGTGATGACGCTGCCTGAATCGAGCTGGGGAGCGGGCGGAGGGCACTTCACCTGGCTGAATGTCGATACCCAGTGGATGTGGCCGCCCATTCACGGAGCGGAGCGGCGGATGGAAGATCTCGTTGCCCGTTTCCCCCGCGCGGAGGGTGATCTGCTTGAGGTATTGAATCAGGCGGCGCGGGAGTTGCTGCTGCTCGAAAGCAGCGACTGGCCGTTCCTCGTCACGACTGGTCAGGCCAAGGAGTATGCCTGTCAGCGGTTCGCCGATCATTTGGAGCGCTTCAATCAGCTTGCGACGATGGCCGAGCACGGTGGCGAGCTCGACGCTGAAGGGCGCAAATACCTCCAAGGCTTGAAGGAGCGGGACAATCCCTTCCCGGATATTGATTACCGGGTCTTTGCCGCCCGGCAGGGCCATGCCGAGCCGCGAGACGGCTCCGAAGCCGGGGGCTAGCGAGGGAGTCAGGGGCAGGAGCCGGGAATGCGCCGGGGAGGGATCGGCGCCTCCCTGGCCGGTTCGCTCAAGCGTGGGAGTGAGCAGAATTCGGCGCGCCTGGCACCCTGCCTGGCGCATGCACTGGCCGTTCAGGGTGGGCGCGTCGCGTGACGTGGGGCTCAAGCCACCGCGCTGACCCAGCAAGTCCGGCTGAAGCCGGCTCGGCCACAGCCAGTAGCCGTCAGCTAGCTCCCGCGCTTGCGTGACCAGCCGTCAGTTCTTCCTGACCCCGGCTCCCAACGCCTACGGCGGGCTGGTCGCCGGCGGGAAAGCGATCACGGGAGTGCCCTCCTGGGCTCCTGGCTCGATCGTCACCAGCAGCAGCGTGGCCGGCTCCGTGTCCCCCGCGTGGTAGCTCGCCTCGGTCCCGGCCTCCAGGAACAGCCCCTGCCCGGGGAGCAAGGCGGGATCGTCCGTCAGGGTCAGCCCGCCGGTCGTGGGTTTGAAGTGAAAGGCGGTGCCATCCTCCACCGTCGTGGTCAAGTGTCCGCTGCTCAGGGCGAGGAGCTCTGCCCCAGTCACGCGGTGCGAAGGGACGGTGACGCCTGGGGCCAGGGCCACCTGGCTGAGGGTCAGGGTGACGATCGCCGAGGGCAGCGTCACGCCGAGCCCCAGGACGAGCGTGACCGGTTCGCTGGTCGCCGGCGCCGGCGAAGCGCCGGTGTCCCTATCCAAGCCGGCCGTCTGCTCTCCCTGCGCCACAAATGGCGGCGTTATTGCGAAGGACACGACGACGGCCGGGGGCTCGGACGCGCTCCAGGTGTAGATGAAGCTGCCGCGGGCGAAAAGGATGGCCTCTCCGGGGTCTAAGGTAGCGTGGAAGCCTGGAGCGAGCGAGCCGGTCACAGAGTCGCCCTGCAGGAGCGTGGCGGCGCTGCGGCTGCCCGGACCGGGGTGCAGGCTGAGGGAACCCTGCTCGACCAGCACAAGGTGCGGCCCGATAATCACCTCGGGATCGAGCTGGGGCTTGTCGGGAATGGTGAGGCGCCGCAAGGCCAGATCCTGGCGGCCAGCGGCCAGCAGGCTGACGGTGAGGCGCACCACCGGTGTGGCGAGGGCCAGGCCGGCACTGTTCCCCCAGCGGGCCAAGATCTGGCCGCTATCCACCTGGAGGATCTCGGTGGTGGGCCAGCGCCCGCCGGGGAGGGGCAGGGGCGCCGCATCGGGGGCCGGGCGCTGACTGCTGAGGGCGAGGGCGACCCGCTCCCCATCCACCACCAGCGTCTCGATCCGCAGGGCCAGGGTCGGGTTGGCCGCGTGCAGCCGCGCCAGCGTGTCGAGGTAGCCGGCCCGGTCGGGGGAGGCGCCGGGGAAGGGGGCATGGTCCTGAAACGCCGGGGCCAGGAAGGCCGCAACTGCCGCGGTGGCGCCGGTGGCGATGGCCGCGTTGACGGCGTCATAGAACTGAACGGCGGTCGCGCGCGTGGCGGCGTTGTCGGCAGACACGGCGACGCGCGGGCGCACGCCGGGATCGCTCAGCACCAGGCGGGTGTTGGCCAGGGCCAGCCCGCTGAGGAGGGTGAGCAGGCAGGTGGCCGGGAGCAAGAGGCGGCGCATCGCACATCTCCTTAGGCGGGGGCGGCGTCCGGGACCGGGCGCAGCACCAAGCGCGTCAGCACCAGCGCCGTCTCCCCCGCGGGACGCAATGTGACCGTAGCGCCATGATCGAGGAGGACCCCGCTGCCCGCCGGCAGGGTTTGCTGCTGCTCCCCAAGCGCGATGGCGCCGCCGGGCTGCCGCTGGAGGAGCGCCGGGCCATCCGCCACGGTCAGCGCCAGCTCCCCGCCAGTCACGATGATCATTTCCGCTCCCTGGACCTGGTGGGCCGGGAGCGCGGTGCCGGGGGTCAGGGCGACCTGCTCCATGGCAATCGTCACGGCCGGCAGGAGCAAGCGGACTGCCATCCCGCCGGCGAGGCCGACCCGCTCCGGACTGCCGGCGGCTGGTGTTGCCAGGCTGGCAACGCGGCTCTGCTCATCGAAGCCCGGCGCGTAGATCAGCGGCACGATGCGGAGCGTAAGGGCGGTGGCGGGGGCGCCGGTGGCGCTACCGGCGTGGTACAGGCTCTTCGCGGGCAGCGCCAGGGCATCGCCGGGCGTGAGGGTGGCCTGGGCCGGGCTAGGCAGGGCTGTGGGCGCGGCAGCGGCGCGCATCAGGGTGGCGGGGGTGGCCTGGGCCTGGTCCAGGGTGACGGTGAGGGATCCGGACTCGGCCACCATGAGGATCGGTCCCGACGCGGTCTGCCAGGCGGCGGTCTTCTGCCGGTACGTCTCGCGGTCCAGGCTGACGATCTGGCGGCCAGGGCCGCTGAGCGCGAGGGTGGTCGTCAGGAGCGGCGCCAGCCAGCTTTGGCCCGCGTTCCCGCTGTGCCGGCCGGTGACCTGGCCGGCAGCGACCTGGAGGAGGTCGATGGGTGGCCAGTGTGCCCCCGTCGGGCCAGCGGCGGTCGCCGTGCCGTCTGCGCCGGCCACCTGGATGAGCGCGGCCACGCTGGTGGGGCCGACCAGGATGTCCGTGGGCGTGAGGCGCAGGGTGGGCAGGGTGCGATGCACCGCGTGGAGGTAGGCCAGGAAGCCAGCCCGGTCCGGGGAGATGCCGGGTGGGGGCGTGGCGTCCCGGAAATCGGGCGCGATGAGGAGAGCCAGCGCGGTGCTGTCGCCGGTGGCCAGGGTGGTGTTGATCGCCTCGTAGAAGCGCTCGACGGTGGTGCGGGCGGCCGCTGGCGGGGTCGCCGTGGGGAGCGGAGCGAAGGCGATGGCGCCCGTCTCGGCCAGGGTGACTCCCGCGGAGAAGGCGAGGAGGAGGGTGGCGGCGATGAGGGCGTGACGCATGGCCGGTGCTCCGTGCCGAAGGGCCGCCTGCCGGGTGACGAGGACGTGACCCGCGGGCTGGTCGCGTGACCAGAGTGCCAGCATAGGCCATCGCCCGCGATGGCGCGTCATAAGAACGCAGGACAAACGATGGGCAATCCGGCCGCGGCCACGCTATGTGACCGTTTGGTCCAAGCTGACGCATACCGAGTTATCCCGTTCGCGGCAGTGCGTTCGTCATCCGCGTTCGCGAAGCCCAGGATGGATGGAGTGCGAAGCGGTCGCGCCTCGTCATGCTGAAGAGCCCAGGCGCAACGTTTATGCGTGCCGCTCGAAGCGACAACACATGTCACGATCGCGCGAGCAGCCGGCTTCAGCCGGGTTTGTTGGATCAGCGCGGTGGCTTGAGCCCCGCGCGAGACAGGCGCAGAAGCCTCGTGCGCCGTCGGAGTTAGGCAAATTTCAGCACGGCCGACAGCGGCACACGCAGCCAGTCGGGTCGGTTGTTGAGCTCGTAGCTCATCTCGTACAGCGCTTTGTCGAGCTCCCAGGCGGCAACCGCCTGCCGCACATCATCGTCCGACCGTGGCAGATAGGTGGCCTGGCCTTGACGCGATGCGGCGACATAAGCGTGAAGAAAGGCCCGGCGTGCCGCCCGCTCCCAGGCGATCAGCGCGGCCGACTGGTGGCGAATACCCTGCTCCTCCAGCATGCGCTCAGCTACACCACGGGCATAGGAGAAGGAGCGGAGCATGCCCGCAACGTCCTTGAGCGGAGAGGTTTTCGCGCGCCGCTCGGCGATAGGGCGCTGCGGCTCGCCCTCAAAATCGAGGATCACGAAATCGTCCGCCGTGGTGCGCAGTGTCTGCCCGAGATGGTAATCCCCGTGGACGCGGATTTTCGTCCGGCCACGAAGACGCTCGTAGCCAGCCGCTTGGTTGGACAATCGTGGTACCAGCGCCAGAAACGTCTCAATCAGTTCCCTGGTATCGCTATCCACGGCGTCACGCTTGTCCCGCAGCTCGGCCGCGACAGACTCCAGCGCCAGGGTGGTTGCGCGTATCCAGTGGGCGATGTCGTCTGCCGTAATGGGTTCCGGCGCGAACGCGGGATCCCACGGGGAACTTGACAGGGCCAGATGCAGCTCAGCGGTAATCTCCCCTAGCCGGCGAGGCACGGCATCTCCGGCGGTTGCCGGGTCCTGGAGAAGCTGCAACACGTACTCCCACCCATCGCTCACGCTTTGAATGTACTGCTGCGCCACTGCCAGCGATAGGATCTCGCCGGCTGCAGGGAGATAGGACCACTCCCCGAGCAGGGCGGGAATGTGGCGAAATGCGGTTCGCGTTGTGAGAAACCGGCCAATCTCAACCTCGGGATTGATGCCTTGCTGGAGCCGGCGAAAGACTTTGAGGATGATCGCGGACCCGTAAATAATCGAGGTGTTGCTCTGCTGAGCCGCTGAGACGCGAGAGCTGGCCTGCCAGGCTGCCTCGATCGGACCGCTCAGTGCCGCCGTTGCCTCCCAGCGAAACCTCCCCTTCGAGCCAGTGATGGTCGCCTGCGTGCCAAGCTGGGTCAGGAGCCAGTGGTGGACCACGGCATCCGACAATGCATCCGAAATCCACCAGTGATTCTGGCCGGCCACGAGTTCCACGATGGGCTCGCCTGCTGCCGCCTGCGACGCGATGAGCGGAACGAAATAGGCGGAGTCGTCGCCGCGCTGAAACGTAACCGTGACGAGGGCCAGGGCCAGCAACGCCTGGTCCACGGGAACAACGGTTGCCTCGGTGAGACGGACGGACGCAATCGTACGCGCCTTATCGCCGAACCAGCGGCGCGCTGGCAGAAATGCCGGCAAGGCATCGCGGCATATCTGGGGTAGCGCGGTGGCCAGGCGTTCTGGCGTCAGCGGCTCATCGAGGATCAACGTTGCCATCAAGCCGCGTCTCCTGGTGTGGTGCCCTCAAGCCGGAACCAGTAATACCCCCTCGCCGGCAGCGCCAGGGGATACGGGGCGCCAGAGATCTCAGGAAAGACCGTCTCTCCGAACACGTCAACCGGTCGCTTGCCCTCATACGCGGAGAGGTCGAGATGCACATATTGGGCGGTTTTGGCCAAATTGGCGACACAAAGCATGACTTGATCCTCGTAGCAGCGAAGGAAGGCGAGGATGCGCGGGTTGTCCGGCAAGACGAACTCCATCGTGCCCCGGCCGAATGCCTTGTATTGCTTGCGAATGGCGAGAATGCGCTTGACCCAATTGAGGAGTGACGTCGGTGTCTGCCGCTGGACTTCGACGTTGACCGTCTCGTAGCCGTAGACCGGGTCATCAATCACCGGCAGGTACAACCCGGACCACCCAGCCTGGGAAAACCCGGCGTTGCGGTCAGGAGTCCATTGCATCGGCGTGCGCACGCCGTTGCGGTCGCGAAGCCAGATGTTATCGCCCATCCCGATCTCATCCCCGTAGTAGAGGCACGGTGAGCCCGGGAGCGAGAGCAGCAGTGCGTGGATGAGCTCCAGCTCATCCCGTCCGTTGTCGAGCAACGGCGCAAGCCGGCGCCGGATGCCGAGGTTGCTGTACATCCGCTTATCGGGGGCATATTCCCGCCACATATAGAGGCGCTCATCGAGCGTGACCATCTCTAAGGTTAGCTCATCGTGGTTCCGCAAAAAGGTTGCCCACTGGCAATTCGGCGGGATCGGGGGCGTGCGGCGCAGGATATCCACGATGGACGAGCGATCTTCCCGCTTGAGCGCCATGAACAGACGCGGCATGACTGGAAAGTGAAAGCACATGTGGAATTCCGGGTGGTCCGGCGTGCCGAAATAATGGACGGCGTCCTCCGGCCATTGATTGGCTTCCGCCAGCAGGATTTTGCCGGGATACTCGGTATCGATCATGTTCCGGAGCGCTTGCAGGAATGCGTGCGTCTCCGGCAGGTTTTCGCAGTTTGTGCCCTCCCGTTCGTAGAGATAGGGCACGGCATCGCACCGGAAGCCGTCCAGGCCGAGGTTGAGCCAGAACCGGGCAACGTTGAACATCTCCCGCCAGACGTCGGAGTTGTCGTAGTTCAGATCGGGCTGATGGGAGTAAAAGCGGTGCCAGTAATACTGCCCGGCGACCGGGTTGTAGGTCCAGTTGGATGGCTCATAGTCAATGAAAATGATGCGCGCGCCGGAGTATTTTGACGGGTCCGAGCTCCAGACATAGTAGTCGCGCTTCGGAGAGTTTGGATCGGACCGGGCCTCCTGAAACCAGGGGTGCTGGTCGGAGGTGTGGTTCATCACCAGGTCGGCGATGACGCGCAGGCCGCGGGCGTGAGCTGCGTCGAGGAAGAGCTTGAAATCCCCAATTGTGCCGAGATCGGGATGGATATCCGTGAAATCGGCGATGTCGTACCCGTCGTCACGCAATGGTGACGGATACATCGGCGTAATCCAGATGCAGTCGACGCCGAGGTCACGGATATAATCGAGTTTTTGTGCCAAGCCACGGAAGTCGCCCTTGCCGTCGCCATTCGCATCATAGAAGGAGCGAACGAGGACTTCGTAAAACACGGCATCCTTGAACCACAAGTCGTCCGAGGCCGGCATGCGACACCACTCCGAAGATCAAGCGCCAGAGCCTCGCCAGCGTCATGCATGGAGAGGCCAGGCACGGCAAAGGCGGACACGTGGGTCCGCCCTCCGGTCGCCGCGCACCACCTTTGATCGAAGGCGGTGCAATCTGAAGCCGAATTATCCTCGGTCGTGGAAGTGACTGCACACCAGGAAGCGTTGACTTGCTTACCGTCGGTGTCTGCCCGAAACCGTGCTCATGTTTCGCCTCGCTGCTGGCCCGGCAATCACGGAGTCGCCGCGCCGCGCAGCACGGCCTTCATCACCCGTCCGGCGGCGACATCGGCCAGCGCCTGATTGGCGTCTGGCAATGGATACGGCGTGATGAGACGTGTGAGATCGAAGCGAGCCGCAAGCTGAGGAAGCGATTGAAGATACCGGTAGTAATGCGCCTCCGCAAAGGCCCAGGAGCCGTAGACTTTCAGTTGCTTCCGCGTGATGACGTGCGGATTGATCGGCGTTGTACCGCGGTCGGTGTACTGGCCGAGCACGAGATACCGAGCGTTTCGCCGCGCGTACTCAAAACCTTCAGGAACAGCTTCAGGAACCCCAGTGCATTCCAGCACGGCGTCGGCTCCCCGTCCGGCGGGCGTTTCCGCAAGCACCTGCCGGATGCGCTCCGCCGCGTCCGTCACGGTGAAGATGTCGAGGTGGACATCGCCGACGCCGAGATCGCGGGCGAGCTCCAAGCGGCTGGCCGGGCCGCCGACGAGAATGACTTTTGCCGCACCGGCAAGATGGGCATACATGGCGGCGGCCATGCCGACTGGACCGCTGCCCTGCACGACGACAGTTTCGCCAGGATGGATGCCAGTAATCTCCAGCACACCATGGACGGCCGTTGGGCCAGCGCAGCCAAGGGAGATGACCTGCTCGGGCGTCACTCCATCCGGCAGACGAAAGACAGCCGAGCCAGGTTGGAGATAGACATAATCCGCCCACCCGCCGGAGAGGCGTGGCCAAGTATCGAAGCGCTGATTGATGCCGTAGACCTTCCGGTCGGCGCACAGCGTGCGCTCCTTTTCGATGACGCACCAGTAGCAGCGGCCACAGGGGATAGAAGAAGCCCAGGCAATCAGGTCGCCTTCGCGCAGCGGCGTGCCGGTGAAGTCGGTGGTAACCCGCTGGCCCCGTTTCCAGACGCGGCCGACCGCCTCATGACCGAGCACGACCGGAGTGGGGATGGGAAGGTTGCCATGGGCGAGATGCACGTCGGTGCCACAAATGCCACCGTACAGAACCTGAGCGATGATGGCATCGGGTTCGGGCTCCGGGACCTCAGCTTCCTCGATCACGAGTGGCTCATTGAACGCTCGTAGCACAACTGCACGACTTCGCATCATCATGGCTCACGCTCCTCCCTCATCGTGTCCACCTGGCGCACCAGCATCTGCTGCCGCACCGCATTGCTCATTATCGAGCTTGGGTTTGGGATTAGGGAGAAGCGCGTTTCAAGGTATGAGCTTTGGGCGAGCATCCTTCATGGTAGGGGAGGCACCCGTGGCCTCCCGAGCTCTGGAGAGGCTGCCATCAGTAGCACGTCTCAACATAATCGACATGAGCCCAGCGGCGCAGGTGGAAGATGTGAGCGGGCTCGACGTGGGGATCGAGGCGCACATATTGCGAGCCCCCGGTCCAGAGATATGTCTCACCGCTGATGAGATCGGTTGCCTGGTACTGCTCGCCGCCGGCAATGCCGAACTCATGAACCGGGAAGTGAATCATCGTTTCGTGCGGCTGGAACGGATCGAGATTGACGGCCACCAGGATCACGTCGGTCAGGTCCGATGTCGCCTTCCCGTAGCAAAGGATGTTGTCATTGTCTGCCCAGTAGAAGCGAAGATTGTCGTACTCGTGCAGAGCCGGATGCTCGCGGCGGATCCGGTTGATCTTCGCCACAAAGTCTTTGATATTGCCTGGACGGTCCCAATCCCAGACTTTGTATTCGTATTTCTCGGAGTTGAGGTACTCCTCTTTGCCGGGAACGGCCGTGTTCTCGCAAAGCTCATAGCCGCTGTACATGCCATACACCGAGGACAGGGTCGCCGCCAGGACCAGGCGCATCTTGAATGCTGGCCGCCCGCCGACTTGGAGGATATGGGGCAGGATATCCGGCGTGTTGACGAACAGATTGCCCCGCAAATACTCCTTGACCTCGGTCTGCGTCAGTTCAGTAAAGTAGTCGATAATCTCCTGCTTGAAGTTTCTCCAGGTAAAATAGGTGTATGATTGGGTGAATCCAGCTTTGGCCAGCGCCTTCATGACCTTCGGGCGCGTAAATGCCTCGGAAAGGAAGATCGTATCCGGGTGCTCGCGCTGGATCTCGCGGATGAGCCACTCCCAGAAGATGGTTGGTTTCGTGTGGGGATTGTCCACCCGGAATATCTTCACGCCGTGATTGATCCAAAAGAGGATGATCCGGCGCATTTCCAGCCAGAGGTTCTTCCAGTCCGGGGTATTGAAATTGAGTGGGTAGATATCCTCGTATTTCTTCGGTGGGTTTTCGGCGTATTTGATCGTGCCATCAGGCCGGATATGGAACCACTCCGGATGCTCTTTGACCCATGGGTGATCGGGAGAGGCTTGGATCGCAAAATCGAGGGCGATCTCGATCCCATACTCCCGAGCCGCCCGGACCAGGCGATGAAAATCCTCGAACGTGCCGAGGCTGGGCTCGATCGCGTCGTGACCACCGAGCTCGTTGCCAATCGCGTAGGGGACTCCCGGATCGTCTGGCCCAGCGTTGAGCGTGTTGTTGCGGCCCTTGCGGTTCGTTCGCCCAATGGGATGGATGGGCGGGAAGTAGAGGACATCGAAGCCCATGGCCGCGATGTCCGGCAATCGGTCAATGACATCGTCGAACGTGCCGCTTCGCCCTGGCACCTTCCCGGCAGAGCGGGGGAAGAGCTCGTACCATGCGGCGAAGCGCGCCCGGACCCGATCGACGACAACCTCAAGCTCTTTCTCGTAGACGCGGCCACCAGCGCGGGAGCGATAGCGGCGCATCAGCTCGTTGAGCCGGTCCGATAGCATCACGGCAACGGCCTCACTCTGGTTTGGCGCTGAGGCGGCTTCGGTGAGGATGGCGCGCAGCACGACCGCGTCTGCGCCAGCCCGGCTCATCGCCTCTTCCACGATGGCCTGGCCTTCCAGAAGCTCAGAGCGCACGTCGAGGCCAGCATCGTGCTTCTTCTGCAGCTCCTCGCGCCAGGTGGCAAAGCGATCGGGGAATGCCTCGATCGTGTAGCGATAGCGCGTGTTTTCCGTAAGGGGGAAGGCGCCGCGCCACCGGTCGTTGTCCACGAAGTGCATTTCGGATTCGGACCACGTGTCCTCATCCCACCGGCGGTAGCGCAGAACTGCAGCGATCTTGTCGTGGCCGTCTTTGAAGATATCGGCCCACACTTCGAGCACATCGCCAACTTCGCGCTTGACGGGATACCGGCCGCAATCGAGTTCCGGCCAGACATTCTCGATGATGACGCTACTCGGTGGCGCGTCGGTGGCCGGAAAGGTGATCGTCGCGTGCGTTTCGTCGGCTCTGGCCTTCAGCGTCGTCACTGATCGCCTCCTCATCGAGCGAAGCTGGCACTGCGTTGATGCACGTCCCCTTGCAATACCGGGAGCGTGGAACCGAGCATAGCCATGGTCAGCGCAGCCGCGCAAGCCGTTGCGGCCCTGGCAGACCAAACGATTGAGGAGAGCAGCAAGGCGCATGCCGCGGGATAACCGAGCAGCAAGGGAATGGCTGATCCGGAGCGCCGCCACTGCCAGGCGACATAGGCGCCGTCTGAGCATGGTGATTGCGGTCGCTGCCGCCTGCGCGATGGTGCTATTCGTGCTGTCCTGGCGGCCGGGCTGGCCGGGTGGAAGGCCAGAGGTTGGCTCGCCAGTGCCGCCCCAGCAGCCGCTCGCTCCGGACGAGGAAGCCTTTTACGCCTATGTCGAGCCACGGCTGCGCGCACTGACCGTCGAAGTGAACGCGGCAGCGGAGCTCGGGCGGTCAAAGAGCAGAAACCTCTTCGCCTTCCAGCGGCATGGCTCCCGGATTCGCGGTCTGAGCGACGAGCTCGATCGCTATCTTGAAGCGCATGCGCCACCGCCGCGATTTGCGGCCGCGATGGCACAGTACCGCCAGGGCATTGCTGCCGTGCGGCACGCGATGGAAGAGGCGCAATCCGGGTTGCTCCGCTTCGATTGGACGCGAGTCGCCACGGCGATTCCAGTGATGGGCGGTGGAGCCACGGAGGTCAATGCCGCGCTCACCCTGCTTGAGACAGCCGCGGGGATCGAACGCCGGGCCACGCCATCCCCCGCGAGCAATTGAGGACGATTGCGTTATTCCGACGTTTGACGGTTTCCCTGGTAGCTGCCATGATCGTGAGCGAGGTCTGTGCACGATGGTGAGCGGTTGTGACAAGGGTAATCAGGAGTGACGGCGCAGGGTGCCGGCCCGGAAGGAGGGCGCATCGTTCGGCCAGGGAAGCCATATCCGCTAGGTGCGCAGTGGGATGGCAACGGCACGAATTTCGCCATTATGTCGGCGCACGCGACGGCGGTGACGCTCTGCCTCTTTGATCGCACATCCGGGCAGGAGGAGCGCATCCCCGTTAGGCACCGATCCGGTCACATCTGGCACGTTCATGTATCCGGCGCTGGCCCCGGAACGCGCTATGGATACCGGGTCGAAGGACCCTATGAGCCGGTTGCAGGTCACCGGTTTAATTCCAACAAGCTCGTGCTCGACCCATATGCGCGCGCGGTTGACGGCAGTGTGGATTGGCACGGCCCGGTCTGGGGATACCGGCGGGAGCCGCAGCCCGATGACCTAAGCTTCGACCCGCATGATGACGCGCCATTCGTGCCAAAAGGCGTCGTCATTGATCCGCGTTTTGATTGGGGCGACGACCGGCGACCGGAAATCCCGTGGAGCCAGACGGTCATCTATGAGACGCATGTGAAGGGGATGACGGCCCGGCACCCGGCCGTTCCTCCCGAGCTTCGTGGCACCTACCTTGGTCTGACGCATCCAGCCATCATCGAGCACTGGCAGCGCCTCGGTGTGACGGCGATCGAATTGCTGCCCGTTCACGCCTTCATTGACGACGATTTTCTGGTGGGGCGAGGACTGCGGAATTACTGGGGATATAGCACGCTTGCCTATTTTGCTCCTGAAGGGCGGTACGCCCACTCCGGAACCGGCGGGGAGCAGGTCACGGAATTCAAGCACATGGTCAAGACGCTGCATGACGCGGGTTTCGAGGTGTTGCTTGATGTCGTTTACAACCACACCTGTGAGGGTAGTCATCTTGGGCCAACGCTCTCGTTTCGGGGCGTGGATAACCTGATCTTTTACCGGCTTATTCCCGATCACCCGCGGTTTTACGAGGATCTGACAGGTACGGGCAACACCGTCAATGCCCATCTCCCGCAGGTGCTCCGCTTGATCGCTGACTCCTTGCGCTATTGGGTGGAGGAGATGCATGTTGACGGCTTCCGGTTCGATCTTGCGCCGGTCCTAGGGCGCGACCCGGACGAGTTTGACCCATACGCGGCGTTTTTTGACATCATCTACCAAGACCCGATTCTCTCCCAGGTCAAAGTCATTGCCGAACCCTGGGACCTTGGGCATGGCGGCTATCAGGTGGGGAGATTTCCGGTTGGCTGGGCAGAATGGAATGACCAGTTCCGAGACACCGCGCGGGCATTTTGGATGGGATACCGGCGCGGTGTGGCCGAGCTTGCATCACGGCTCGCCGGGTCGGCTGATCTCTACGGCCCGAGCGGGCGCGGTCCCCTGGCGAGCATCAACTACGTGACTGCCCACGACGGCTTTACCCTAGAAGATCTCGTCTCATACAACCGGAAGCACAATGAGGCGAATGGTGAAGGGAACCGCGACGGGTCCGATCACAACTTGTCATTCAACCATGGCGTTGAGGGACCGACCACCGATCCGGCCATTCTGGCGCTCCGTGACCGGCAGAAGCGGAACCTGCTTGCCATGCTCTTCCTGTCCCAAGGCGTGCCGATGCTGCTCGGTGGCGATGAGATTGGCCGCACCCAGCGGGGGAACAACAATGCCTATTGCCAGGACAACGAGATAAGCTGGTACGACTGGAATCTGGACGAGCGGAGAATCGCGTTCCTGCGCTACGTATGCCGCGTGATCGGCATCCGCCGCGCCCAGCCCGCGTTGCGCCGCCGGGATTTCTTCCATGGAGATCGGAGTGGGGCGCTGCCAGTCAATGATGTCACGTGGTTTCGTCCAGACGGTCGTGAGATGACGGCCACCGATTGGGCGGATCAGCGCCTGGCGGCGCTCGGTGTGCGCATTGCGGCCGAAGCCTCTGAAGAGCGAGATGACAACGATGCGCCCGTGCTCGGAGACACGTTGCTACTCCTGATCAATGGCGAGCCGCGATCTCGGGCCTTCACGTTGCCAAGCCCGCCTCAACCGTCGATGTGGTGGGAAACGCTGCTGGACACTGCAGAGGCGGAAGGGTTCCCTGAACCACCTCGCCGTGCGGCAGGTGGCGCTGCGGTCATGCTGCTCGACCGCTCGATCGTCCTGTTCCGCGCGGTCAATGACCCGTGAGCCGGGCTGTCAGGAGCCGGTTTCCGAGACTCGCTCGTCGCTGCAGCACGCGCCGCCGGTTTCAAGCGGGATGAGCGCCAGCAGTTGCCGCAGGCGTTCCGCTTGCAGAGGCGTCATGTCGCCCAGCAACGCGGCCAGGCGCCGGCGGTAGGCATCCCCAAGCTCGTTGAGGAGACGGGTGCCGACAGGCGTAAGCCGTGCCAGAACCATGCGGCGGTCGTCAGGATGTGCCTGGCGCTCCACCCAGCCCTGGCGGGTAAGGATATCGACGTACAAGGTAGCGGTGCGCCGCGCGACAGCAAGCCGCCGTGCGAGCTCTGAGGGGGCCAGGCCGCGCGAGCCGGCTGCTTCAAGCTCCAGCAACGCGAAAAAGGCGCCGGCAGTCAAATCCAGATCTGCTAGCGCATCAACGGCTGCGCGGTCAAGTGCGCATGAGGTCCGCATCAGCTCCCGGAATGCTGAAAACCGGGCCGACTCGTCAGCGCTGTGGTGGACCTCGGTTATCGCCTTCGCTGGGGCTAGCCAGCCTGGGTGGACCGCACGCGCCATCGTTTCAACCCGCGGGGGCGCCTGCGGGATGCGTTCGCGGGGTGAGGTTGTTGTGTTCATGCAGCGTTCCACTCCATCCGTCATTCCAAACAACGACGCGCCGGTGCGACCGGCATCGATGCACGCTATTGCAGAGGAAAAACCGGCGTGTGTCCGGCATTATGAGGCAAGGCGGGTCAGGCAGGCCCACTCTCACCGGTACGATGGTAACGGCTTGGTTCGAGTTCGCAAGACAGGAGTGTTTTATGAATTTTCGCAAGTGATGTCAGGAATGGTAATGCGCTGATGTCGGGAAAAGTTTGACTCCCTCGGCAACGCCTACACGGCGCCGAGGTTGTCGGTGATACTGCGCTGCGAGCGGGGCATCGGCAGATGAGATGTGTGCGTGGGCTGTGGCGTAGGGAACGAGAGGCATGACTCGTCAAGACCGGGATTTGCAAGCCGTGGCTGCAGAGATCGTGCAGCGGTTCGAGATTTTGAACGCGGCACGCGACCGGGCGCTCAATGAGGGGCGGCAAATTGTTCGCCTTTCAGCTAACTCCGTGAGAGCTGTTCACCGGGGCGAAATAGCTGAGGCGGCCGCTCTTCTCGCCGAAGCGCGTGCGCTGCTCACCGATCTCGTTGCGCACCTTCAGCCCTACCCGAGCATCCAGTGGGCCGGCTACGTGCAGGATGCCATGAAAGAGTACGCGGAGGCCAGCGTCGCGCTCGCCATCGTCCGTGACGACCCCATCCCCCGGCCAGACGAGCTCGGCGTTGAAGATGCCCCATACCTTAATGCTCTGGCCGAAGCTGCGAGCGAGCTGCGTCGCCACATACTCGACCTGCTGCGAGCCAATCAACTCGCCCGCGCCGAGCACCTCCTTGCTGTCATGGACGAGATCTACGATGTGCTCATCTCGATTGATTTCCCCGACGCCATCACCGGAGGCTTGCGGCGCACGACGGACCAACTCCGCGGCGTGCTCGAGCGCACCCGCGGTGACATTACCGTGACACAGACGCAGCAGCGCTTGCACCAGGCGTTGGTGGCGACGCAGGAGGCACTGATACACGCTGGCTTGCCTACACCCTTGGCTAAGGCCCCCGCTCCCTATAGCATGCCTGGGCTGCCTCCGGAGCCGGAGCAAAGTCGTTACCCGGAAGATGACGAGCGATAGAGCGCGTTGCATCACGGATGCTTAGGCCCGAGCCGTCGCACTCCGGGGTATCCCCAGCTCCACGGGGAACCGCTCCATGTTGCGGCGAACGAGAGCGGCGCAGCGACGGTGAACGACGCTCCAACTCCGGCTCACGCGCTCTCTGGCGTGGCAGGAGGCGGCCCGCTGGGCACGATTTCAATCTGATACAGCTTGGGCCAGAGCTTGCCAGTCACAAAGATGCGCATGGCCGCCGCGTCGTAGGCAATCCCATTCAGCACGTCAACCTGTCTCCCTTCACGGTCGGCCGGTGAGAGCAGGCCGGTCAGATCGATCCATCCGGTAACGTCGCCAGTGAGCGGGTTGATGCGGGCGATGCGGTCGGTCTGCCACACATTGGCCCAGACTTCGCCGTCAATGTACTCAAGCTCGTTGAGGCGCTCGACGGCAACGCCATGATCCTGCACCTCGATCTCGCGCACAATGGCAAACGTTGCCGGGTCGCGGACTGTTAACGTGCTGGTGCCGTTGCTCATGATGAGGTGCTGACCATCTGTGGTCAGCCCCCATCCTTCGCCATCGTAGGGGAAGGTTCCGAGCAGGGTGAAGGTGCGAATGTCGTAGACAAAACAGGTGTGGGTTTGCCACGTCAACTGGTAGATGCGATTGTCAAGAATGGCGATGCCTTCGCCGAAATGGCGGACGTCAAGTGCCACCGATTGGACGACGGCGCCTGTTTCGAGCTCGACCTTACGGAGGCTGGATTGGCCCTGTCGCCCCGTTCCCTCGTAGAGAAAGCCATGCTCATAGACGAGTCCTTGGGTGAAGGCATTGGGGTCGTGGGGGTAGGCACGGACGACACGGTACCCCAAGGCCGGGGCCGGAGGGTTTGTGGATGCCGTGGTGGCCGCTGGCACGATTGCCATCGCGGCCAGCATGAGCAACAGCACCGCGGACGCGAGATGAGTCGGGGACAAGGGCCGGTGTGGGCTCATGTCATGCTCCTTGCGCGCTCGGACAAGCTCATGGCGATGCTCCAGCGAGTGCATCGGCCAGGGCTTGCAACAGGGCGACGCAGCCGTCAACGCCAGTAACCGTCAGGTCGGCTGCTGCCTCCACCGATGGATGCGTCTCCATGCCGATGACCGCCACGGAGACAGCGGCAAGACCGTCTTCGTTTCGCAATGTCTTGATTGCGACGAAGGCGTCGACATCGGTTACGTCGTCACCGAAATAGGCGACGCCGCGGAGGCGATGGTGGCGGGCGAGATCGATCATGGCTGTTCCTTTATTGACCACGAGCGCCGGTCGGAGCTCGATCACATACCGACCCTCGGTCACCCGCAAACCGTGCCGCTCCGCTGCCACGTGCGCGAGTTCGAGTAATCGTTCCCGCGTCTCAATGGGACGAGGGGCCAGGCGGTAATGCAGGGAAGCGGTTAGCCGCTTATGCTCGAAGACGAGCCCTTCGGTAATCCCGGCTGCAACCGCTCCGGCGCGAATCTCCTCTAGCGCCGCTGAGATCGCGGCAGTTGCCACGGCAGCGCTCGGATGCACCCATCGCTCCTCTCCACGGCGCCACTCCAGTCCGTGATTGCCCACGACGGTAACGCCTGGAATGCCGAGCATGGCGCTGCCATCGTCAGCGGATCGGCCTGTGATGACGCCGACGAATGCGAGCGTCTGTGCGAGGCGCCGGAGTGCATCACGAGCCGCCTCACTGATAAACGCTGCCGCTGGCGTCGGCGCAATTGCGCTGATCGTGCCATCTATGTCAGTGAACAGGCCGGCTGGTGCGCGTTGCAAGACCGACAGGCAGCGCTCAAAAACGGCCGGATCAACGTGCTGTGGAGGTTCTTCGGACATGGATCAGCTCACAGCAGGCGTTAGGGTGCGGTAAAGCGATAGATTGTGCCGTCTGGGCCGACGAAAACGTCCCGGATCTCACCCCGGCGCTCGACGGCGACATGATAGAGCAGGACGTCGCGTGGCGCGGAACTGGGGCCAAAGGGGATCGCTGCGGTGTTGATCCGGAGATCGACGCCCGTCGAAGGGCTGAGCTCATCGTCATCGCTGTACCCCGACTTGGCCAGCGCGTGGCGGAGCATGCTGAAAGAGATCGAGTCAGTTGGCAGCGCCGGCACACTTTCGGGTGGCACCTCGGCCGGCTGGCTCTCGCTCGTATCGCTCAAGAAGAATGCCTGAGCGTTTGCCGAGTAGAACGTGGCCTGCCAGCGGAAGCCAGGCTCAAACAGTTGGCAGCCAACGCGCAAGCTGGTGAGCTTAGCATCCGGCTGCCAAGCGCGTGCTTTGGCTTCCGCGGCCTGGAGACCAGCGCGCCACTCCTTATCCATCTGCGGCAGGTCGCCAATGAGCATCCTGCCATCCTCGCAGGCAACGCGTGGCCGGCCTGGTGTTTCCGATGGCGCGGCTGTCATGCTCGGCGGGCTCTTGCTCTGCGAAGCAGCTTCAGGTGGCGCGGCCGAAGAGCCGCCGCATGCGCTCAAGAGAACCAGGGCCAGGAAACCTGTCACTATCGGTGCTATGGCAGCGGATTGTGGCGCCCCAAGTGATCTCATGACCCTCATGCTGCCAGCCAGAAACCAGAATGCGGGCGTGGTCGGCGCTGGCGGGTGACGCGATCATACCACGCACACAGTCACCAGCCGGTGAGCAGAGGCGCTTGCGTAAACACGTGCGGTTCTCGGATATACTGATCACAACTCACCGGAGACCCGTTGTCTCGCGTGCCTGCCCGCCACTCGGTCGAGCGGCCCGAGGCTGGGAATGCGTCGTTTCGTGCACGCCCGATCGGTCGCAAACGACAGACGGAGCGGAGAAGGAGAAGAATGTATCTCTTCAATACGCAGACGGGGCAGATCGAGCCGTTTGCCGCCCCGCGTGGGACGGTCGGGATCTACGTTTGCGGTGTGACGCCGTATGACACCACGCATGTTGGCCATGCATTCACGTTTCTGACATTCGACATTCTGGTCCGATACCTGCGGTACCTGGATTTTCCCGTGACGTATGTGCAGAACGTGACGGATATTGACGACGATATTCTGCGCAAGGCGAAGGAGCTTGGCGTCAAATGGGATGAGCTCGCTCGAGTCGAAACGGAGAAATACCGGCGCGACATGCGTGATCTCAACGCGCTCGATCCCGATCATTATGTCCGGGCGACCGATCATATTCCGGACATGATCACGATCATCGAGAAGCTGCTGAGAAATGGCTGCGCCTACGAAGTGAATGGCAACGTCTATTTCTCGGTTGACCAGTTTGAGGATTTTGGCAAGCTGAGCCACTTACCACGGGAGCAGATGCTCCCGATCGCGAACGAGCGGGGCAACAACCCCAATGACCCGAATAAGCGCGATCCTCTTGATTTCGTGCTCTGGCAAGCGGCCCAGCCGGGCGAGCCAACCTGGGATTCGCCATGGGGACCGGGCCGGCCCGGGTGGCATATTGAGTGCAGCGCGATGGCCTCCCGCTATCTTGGCCCGCAATTCGATATCCACGGCGGGGGCGCAGACCTTGTATTTCCCCACCACGAATGCGAGATCGCGCAAAGTGAGTGCGCCACCGGCGTCGAGCCGTTTGCCCGCTATTGGGTCCACGTCGGCATGGTGAGATACCAAGGCGAAAAGATGAGCAAATCGCTCGGCAATCTCGTCTTGGTGCGAGATGTCCTCAACGATTACAGCGCAGACGCACTGCGGCTGTACCTGTTCTCCCATCACTACCGTGACGCCTGGGAGTATCACGATGATGAGCTCGACGAGTGGGCGCGCCTGGCGGAGGACCTCAACGAGGCGGCAGCATTCCCGAGCTTTGGCATCGAGGAAGTGCTGGATGTTTCCGCGCTGCGCGAGCGCTTCCTCAACGCCATGGACGACGATTTAGACACGCCCGCGGCGATCGGCGCGCTGCGCGAGATCGGCCAGGCGATTCTTGAAGCGCCAGAAGACGATGATGTGACGGAGGCGCAGGACACGTTGCGCGAGCTGGGTAGCCTGTTGGGACTGACCCTCGCGGATTAGCGAAAACGCTCCCCGCGGGTCCATGCTATACTCTGCGGGGCCGCCGTGTGGTGGCCCACCGTCTATTGTGCCTTTCTGCTCCTTTGCCGCTGCGGGATGCGCAAGCCCGGAGCTGGCGCAAAGGGGCATACCCAGAGAGAGGAGTCTGCATTGCGCACACCCTATCGCCCTGCCCGGTATTATGAGCTGATGACGATTGTCGCCCCGGATGTCTCCGAGGAAGAGCTGACCGGCGTTCTGAACCAAGTCGTCAGCTACGTCACGAATGCTGGCGGCACTTTGATTGACATGACCCGCGAGTCCCCTTGGGGACGGCGGCGGCTGGCGTACCCGATTCGCCATGGCGGTCGCGACGTGCGGGACGGCTTCTACACCTTGTATCATTTCCGCATCGATCCGAGCCGCGTCATTGAGGTCGAGCGCGATCTCAAGCTGAATGAGCGCGTCATTCGCTATCTGCTCGTCACGTATACCCCGAAGGCGACTGAGGGAGTGGCGGAAGCAGCGCCGGCTGCTGAGGCGGTTGCCCCTAGCCCGGAACCGGGTGCTGAGAGCGCTGCTGAGCCAGCGGCGCAAGCCGAGACTGCTGCCGAGGTAGCCACGGAGGAGCCGGTCGGAGCGGAGGAAGCATCCGAGGAGGCATAAATGGCTGGCGTCTGCAAGGTTATCCTGATCGGCAATTTGGGCCGCGACCCAGAAACACGCTACACGCCCAGCGGCGTCATGAACGTGCAGTTCACGATGGCGGTCAACCGGCGTTTTACCGACCAGAGCGGCCAGCAGCAAGAGCGAACAACGTGGTTCCGCGTGACCGGCTGGGGACGCCTTGCGGAGACGCTGGACTCCTTGACGCAAAGCGGCTACCTCGCCAAAGGGAAACAAGTCTTCGTCTTGGGGACGCTGGAGGCGCGCGAATACCAGGATCAGCAGGGCCAAACGCGCACCTCACTCGACGTCCGTGCCGAGGAAATCCAATTGCTCGGGAGCCGTGGAGACATCGCTCCGGCCGCTGGGGTCGTGCCGGGCGCCGGGGTTGGCAAGCCGGGCGAAGTCGAAGGCCTTGAGGGCACCGATTTTGATGATGTTCCGTTCTAGGTCGGAGTGATCAGCGCCTCGCTTCGTCCCGGCTTACCGGGGCGAGGGGCCGCGATCCTCGCTCGTTGAGTGATGGTGGGAAAGAGACGCCAAGAGATAACAATGATGGTGGAGACGAACGATGAGCGATAGCGATCAGATGCTAGATCAGCAGGCCGAGGCGCAGGAAGGCGGCGAAGCGCCGCGCCGGTTCGCGGCTGGCGCCCAGGCGGAGCGCCCGGCACGGGAAGGCGCAGACCGGGGTGCCAGGGCTCGCCGATCGGCTGGCGGCGGCCGCTTTGGGGGCCGGCGGAAGGTTTGCGTCTTTTGTGCCGACAACATTGATGAAGTGGATTACAAGGATGTTGCCCGTCTTCGCCGTCACCTCTCTGAGCGAGCGAAGATCGAGCCGCGCCGGAAGATGGGCACGTGCGCGAAGCATCAGCGGTCGCTGACGGTGGCGATCAAGCGAGCGCGCCACGTGGCGCTGCTGCCGTTCGTAGCTGGCACTGGGCGAAGCTAACTACTGCCATCCCGGTGGCAGGTTGACCTCGCACCCGTTGTGGCTACCATCGTCGCACTCGCATGGCGGCGGTGCTGCGATGTGGCGCCGCCCCATACCGCTGTGCGATCAGCTATGGGTGGGGGAGCGTTTGCGGTTGCCTGACAGAGAGATGTCTGGTGTGCTGAGGAGATCGCGGTCATGAGCCAACGTCGGCGCGAACAGCGCCCGCCGCAGCGTGGCGGGAATCGACCTGCCGATGGCCAGCGCCCCAACGCGCGCCGCGATTCCCGGCAAGCCAATCTCCCAGGATCACCCGGATGGCGGAGCCGTTTGCCCTTCCGGCAGCAGGCGGCGACCGCACCACAGCGTCGCCGGAGGGTGTCGCGCCGGGAGCGCGAGGCACGGCGGCAGCGGATCGTCTACTGGGGGATGGGCATCGCCGCTGCACTCTGCGTCGCCATCCTCGCCGGATTCGGCGCCTGGGAGTATCTGATCAAGCCGAATCAGACACTCGCGAAGGTGGATGGCACAACGATTAAGCGCAGAGATTATTGGAAGGTGCGCTCCTTTGAGCTCTTGCAGCAGGCTGAGCTCTTCGGGGCGCAGAACCCGATGTTTGCCGAGCAACTGCGTGCAGAGGCCCGGCAGGTCTGGGGATCAACCTCGGTCGATGATGCGACGCTGTCGCGCATGATTGATGATCAGGTGATCCTCAAGCACATCGGCGAGCTTGGCTTGGCGGTCACCGATCAAGACGTTCGCGACTTCATCGACCGGCAGTTCGAACCGGCCAATGCGCCGATCTACACACCGACGCCGACGCCAACGTTGATCCCGACGCGGGCCGCCTGGGCTACCGAGACAGCACAGGCGGAGCAGGCTGCGCTAACAGCAACAGCCTTGGCCGAGGCCAGCCCTGGTGAAGGGACGCCAGCGAGCGGGCCCGAGGAGGAAGGCACGCCGGCGAGCGCGGCCTCACCACCTACAGGCGCCTCCCCGGTGGCCGGTACGCCAGAGGGCTCGCCGGCAGGTGCGAGTGGCTCTCCTGAGGCGTCGCCCCCAGCATCGCCAGCCGTGTCACCAACGCCGAACCAGGAGCAGGCGCGGCAGACGGCTGAGGCCGGGTTCCGTTCCTTCAAAGACCGGCTCTTTGATGATGCCCACCTGTCGCAAGCCGATTACGAGCGATGGATCGTTCGGCCTGCGGTTGCGCGGCAAAAGGTGCGCGACTACATCGCCAATCAAATTGGCCAAAGTGCCGAGCAGGTCCACGCGGCGCATATTCTGGTCGCAACGAAGGATCTGGCTGACCAGCTCTATCAGCAATTGCAATCACCGGATGCTGACTTCACGCAGATCGCGCGGGACAACTCTATTGATGAAGCCACGGCGCCGAATGGCGGCGATCTCGGATGGTTCCCGCGTGGCGTCATGGTCAAGCCGTTCGAAGATGTCGCGTTCGCCTTGCAGCCAGGGCAGATCAGCGAACCGTTCGAGACCGAGTTCGGCTGGCATATTGTCAAGGTCTACGCCCATGAGCAGGACCGCCCGCTCACGGATGACATGATCAGCACGCTGCGAACGAAGAAGTTCGAGGCGTGGCTGGCCGAGAAACGCGCGGCGACGGCGATCGAGGCTGATATTGCGCCGACACCGACGCCCGCATTGCGCGAGTTTGAGCCGCCGCCCGACGCACCGCCGACGCCGACGCCCACACCGACGGTCGAAGCGTCGCCGGTCGAGGTTCCAGAGGCGAGCCCGGCGCCAGGATCTCCGGTCGCTGGGCCGTGATCGCTGCCGTATGGCGCGCTGCTCTCCCCCAATCGTGCTATCCTGGAAGGCAACGCGCATCGCGACAGCGGCGGCATACCTGTGCCATCACACGCGGCGGCGTAGCTAGGGACCTGCACGATGTCGTTCCGGGACCGCACTGACCGGCCCACAGATTGGGATGCGGAGGACGAGGCCGGGTTGGCGGCCTGGCCCTCGCGCCTGCGCGAGAGCCGGCAGCGGGATTCCGCCTCCTATGCGTCTGGCGACGTGGAGCCGTGGGCTGACGAGGCATGGACTGACGACCCTGGTGAGGTCCCAGACCGAGCCCGGCGGCGATCGAATGCCAGCCGCCGCGGCCCCGTTGAGGACGACGCCAATCAGCTTGCCCGGGAGCGCCCGTGGCCCGACCTGCGAGATTCGCTTCGCGGTGGTGCGCGGAGGGGGGGAAGCGAGCGAGGCACTGGGCGAAGCGCCGATTCAGCGGCTCGCACCCGCCGGAGGGCTGGCTATCCGCCGGAGAGCCGGTGGGCAGGGCGGTCCGCAGCGTGGGACGAATCAGACGAGAGCGATTTCCTGGCTGATGCGGAGGTCCCACCCTATCCGCCCGTTCCGCGCCACCGGTCTGGGCGCAGTGCCACCAGGGGGCGGCGCGGCGCCAGCACCCGGACTGGTCCCGCGTTGCGTGTGCCGGCAGCCGTAAGCGCTGTGCTGCTCTCTCAGGATCGCCTGGTGGCTGGGGTCCTCGGCGGCTCGGTTCTCAGTCTCCTGCTCATGGCCATCGTCATCAGCCTGCGGAACGATGCCTTGCCAGCGTGGCTGGCGATCCACATCAACGCGGCAGGGAATCCGGATCGGTGGGGAACACCGGCGACGGTCTGGCGGGTGCCGCTGATGGCGGCCATGCTGACGGTGATGAACCTGATTGCGGGGAGTTTCCTCGCCCGGTGGGACCGGTTTGCTGCTCAGTTCCTGCTTGGCTCCTCGCTTCTGATCCACGTGCTGGCCTGGATGGCGCTGATTGGCCTTCTGTGGTAGGTAGCCGGCTCTGTGGTTGAGGGAAGCGGGCACCTCCCGGATAATCCGGATGTGTGCCACGGTGGCGCTGCGCTGAGTCCCGTTTCGCTTACCGGTGCGGGCAGGGATGCATGGCGAACCTGATTACAATCGGTCGGATTGCGCTCCTTTTTCTTACTGTCGCCCTGATCTATGCTGGCGGTGTCGCGACTATTGCCATTTGTATGGCGCTTATTGCCATCACGTTCGCGCTCGATGGTTTCGATGGCTGGGTGGCACGGCGGCGCAATGAAACCTCCCAATTCGGCGCCGTGTTCGATATCGCGGGCGATCGCATTGTCGAGACTGTGCTCTGGGTCGCCTTTGCTGATCTCGGCTTGATTCCCATTTGGGTCCCGTTCCTGGTCATTACGCGCGGCACGGTCGTCGATGCGCTCCGGTCCCTTTCGTACGCTGAAGGGATGACCGCGTTCGGTGAGCGCAACATGATGCGCTCCGCGCTCACGCGCTGGCTTACCGCCGGGCGTTTCATGCGCGCCCTCTTTGGCTATGCAAAGGCGATTGGCTTTGTGTTTCTGACGGGTCTTGAGGCGTACCGGCACGATGATGTCACCGGATCCCTCATCGGTGAGGTCTATGGCCTCGCGCTGGTGCGGTGGATCGGTTGGGCGATCGTCTGGCTGGCGGTCGCATTGACCGTTGCGCGTGGCGTGCCCGTGATCGTCGATGCGGTGGCGTTGTGGGGCCGGCCCCTCCAGCCGGCTGCGAAACCAGATACTCCGGCTGGCCCAGAGCGCCTGCCTGAGCGGCGATCGCCATCAGCGCCTTCGGCCCCATGACCGGGCACTTGCTACCGGTCTGGCCGGCACCGTGGGGGGCGACCGTTCCCATTTGGACCTCCAGCCTGCAACGAACGGAACTTGAGCCCCAGGACACAGTTCGAGGATGATTGCCGCAGGCTGCTGAGACCCTGCGTCAGCAGCGGTGGTGGCGGGACGAAAGGACGCATATTGGCGACGAAGATTAGGCACACGGCGGCGCCTCGTCCGCGAGACATCAACCAGGCCGCTGACCGTCCAAACCTGGCTCGGGAGCCACTGCGATCTCACCTGCCAAGGGTCGAATTTCGCCGGGAAGAGCGGCGCGAGGTTGTGTACTGGCTCGCGGTATTCACGGCTATTGCACTGTCGTGGACAATGCGATTGATGCCAAACCGCGCTCGAGACTGGCTCGCGAGCGCTGGCGGCAATCTCACCTTCCGATACTCCAAGACGTACCGAGAGAACGTGCTTGACAACCTCCGGCACGTGCTTGGTCCATCGGCAACGTCTCAGGAATTGGAGTGCGCGGCGCGCCGCATCTTTCGCATCAACGCCGAGAATTTCCGCGACATGCTTCTGGTTCCGCACCTGTCTCCGGACGAGATCAAGCGCCGGGTGCTTGTCAAGCATGGCGACTGGTCAATCCTCGAGAACGCCCTTTCTCATGGCAAAGGCGTGATCTTGGTCACTGCGCATCTCGGAGGTTTCGATTTCGTTGGCCAGGCGCTGCACCATCGTGGATATCGCTTGACGACCGTCACGGGCCGCACAACGAGCCGCTTTCTCTTTGATGCGGTGACCTTCTTGCGTCGCTCGCATGCGATGCCGATCGTCGAGGCGAGCCCGTCGGGGGTCCGGAGGGTCATTCAAGCGCTGCGCCGTGGCGAATGCGCAGTGTTTTTGACCGATCGTGATTTCTTCCAAAATGGCAAGACGGTCCGGTTTTTTGGCCATCAGACAACATTGCCACCCGGCGCGGTGCGGATTGCCCGCGACACGGGAGCGTTGATCGTGCCAATGTTCACGACACGGCAGGACGGTTACCACGCGCTCTACATCGAGCCAGCATTCGTCGTGGAAAAGACTGCCGACGTGGACGCCGACATCGCCCGTGGCTTGGATCACATCGTGCGGGTGCTGGAGCGGGCGATCGGCCGCGCTCCAGATCAATGGGTTATGTTCCAGCGCGTGTGGCCATCGGAACCTGCCGACCCCGTCCGCGTTTTTCCGGTCGGTTCCCCGCTCGACGGCGCGCTGCTGCGGCGAGTCGACGCCGTGTTGTCACGTCGACGGCGCGGCGACGCTGGTGGTGCTGCATCTCATCCGGAGGAGACGCCCACAGATCGTACGGTAGGGCTTCCTCAATCGTCAGCCTGACAATCTCCCCGACTGGCAAGGCGCCTGGGACAAAGACCAAACCGTCCACTTCGGGGGCGTGGCGCCGGGCGCGGCCAACGGAGATCGGCTCAATGTTCCCTCGTTCGTCTTCCATTTCGCCGACCGCTTCGATCAGCACATCCAAGCGCTGGCCAACTAGGGCACGATTCTTTTTGAGAGAGATCCGTTGCTGGACCTCCATGATCGCGTTGCGGCGCTCCTCCGCCACGTCTGCGGGCACCGGGTGATCCAGGGTAGCCGCTCGCGTTCCCGGCTCCGGTGAATAGACGAACACGCCAACGTGGTCAAATTCTTCTTGTTCGACGAAATCGAGCAGTCTCCGGAAATGTGCGTCGGTTTCACCTGGATAGCCGACGATGAACGTGGTCCGCATCACGAGATCCGGCAGCTTTTCGCGGGCGTGATCGATCAGGCGCCTGGTCATGACCGGGTCGCTCGGCCGGTTCATCCGGCGCAAGATCTCCGGGTCCGCATGTTGCAGGGGCATGTCGAGATAGGGGAGGAGCGGCTCATGCTGCGCCATGACATCAACCAAGCGCAATGTGAGTGGACTTGGATAGATGTAGAGCATACGCAGCCAGCGCAAGTCGGGCACACCTTCGACAATCGACTCGAGGAGATGAGGAAGTCCGTGCTTGATCCCGAGATCAGCGCCGTAACGGATCGTGTCCTGGGCCACCAGCACGATCTCCTTGGTGCCGCGCGACACGAGATCCACGATCTCCTGCAAGATGTGCACTGGCCGCTTGCTGATTTGCCGGCCCTTGATACTCGGGATCGTGCAGAAGGCGCAGTTGTGATCGCAGCCATCAGCGATCTTTACATAGGCCGATGGGCCTGCCTCGGCGCGTGAGAATGTCGTGAGCATCCCTTCGCAGCCAGCGGTTTCGGGTTGAGGCGTTTCCCCGAAGATTTCCGCAACGACATCCCCGATCCGGTGCCACTCTCGCGTGGTGAGAACATAATCAACACCCTCGGGCAGCTCGTTGCGGTAGTCCCGCAAGGCGGGCATACAGCCAGCGGCGATCAACCGCTGGCCGTCGCGGCGGCGATCCAGAAGCTCCTGAATGACCCCGACCGACTCAGCCCGCGCGGCGCCAAGAAAACCGCAGGTGTTGACGATGACCACATCGGCATCGTCTGGCCTCGGCGCTGGCGTCAAGCCCTGATGCCGGAGCAAAGCATCCATGCCGTCCGAATCGACGCGATTCTTGGAGCACCCAAGGGTTACGATGTGAAAAGCGCGTTGAACCGTCACGATAGCGTACCCCTAGCGATAATTCACAAATTGCAGCGCGACCGGATAATCCTCTGAGCGGAGCGCCTGAATGACCGCCTGCAAGTCATCCTTGCTTTTCCCTTGGACGCGGATGGCATCGCCCTGAATCTGTGGAGTTACCTTCTTGAATTCGTCGCGAATGCGCTTGGTAATCTTCCGCGCCAGCTCCTCAGGGATCCCTTGCTTGAGTGTGATGACCTGGCGGACGCGTCCCGACGCCGCTTGCTCGATCTTGCCGTAGTCAAAGATCTTGAGCGACAATCCACGGCGCACTGCCTTGGATTCGAGCAAATCAGTGACCTGCTTGAGTGTAAACTCGGAATCGGTCGTAATGGTGATGGTTTGCTCGCCAAGCACGATCTCAGTCTTGGTATCCTTAAGGTCGAAGCGTTGCTGGATTTCGCGGCGAGCTTGATCGAGCGCATTCTTGAGCTCCTGCTCGTCGAATTTTGAAACGATATCAAACGAGTACAGCGTTGCCATTCACCACCTCCGGTTCCCATAACTGTCAGATAGTACCAGAGGCTCCGGCTCCTGCGCGGCCAGCGTGGGTTTGCGTTCGCCTCGATCAAATGAGCTATCGCATACTTTGGAGTGATGGGCAGCGTGCGATGCGCTGGCCCAGATGGGGATAGGCATGAACGCACTCGCATCAGCATTGCCAACTGTCCGCCCGAAGGTGTCCCGGCGGCGTGGCGGGTTGCCGATCCTGCAAAAGGTGTTGATCGCCAATGCCACGATCGTGGTGCTCGGTGCGATTGCCGGCACATGGATCACCAGCCAGGCCGCGCGGAGCACCGAGGGCCGCACGTTTATGGCGCTCGCGTTCACCTTCGTGGTGATCGGTATTGTGCTGAGCGTGGTGGTCAATTACGTGGTGTTGCGCGCCGCGTTTCGGCCGCTGGCCACGCTGGAGGCCGCCGCGCTGGCGGTGCGCCAGGGTGATCTCAGCGTGCGCGCTGCGCCGTCTTCATTCACCGATCCGCAGGTCGCCCATCTAGCAGAAACGTTCAATGCCACACTGGATGAGCTGGCCCGCGACCGGGAAGAGCTCCGATCGCTTGCCTCGCAGGTGATTCGGGCACAGGAAGACGAGCGGCGGCGGATCGCTCGTGAGTTGCACGATGACACGGCCCAGGTGCTCTTCGCTCAGCTCCTCCGGCTGACCACCCTCAAAGCATCGCCCGACAAGAGCATTCAGGAGCTAGCGGCGTCCATGGAGCAGATGACCGTCGAAGCGCTGGAGGGTGTGCGGCGGCTCGCGCTTGAGCTCCGGCCTCCTGCGCTAGACGACCTTGGGCTCTCGGCCGCCCTCGGCGAGCTCGCTCAGCGTTACTCGGAGCAACTGAAGATCCCGATTGATTATCAAGCGCGTGGCTTGCGGGGCCGGCTGCCCGCGGAGGTGGAGCTTGTGCTCTACCGGGTGGCGCAGGAGGCGCTGACAAATGTGGCCAAGCACGCTGACGCGCGGCACGTCTGGCTAGACGTTGACCGGACACCAACGGACGTGGCGATCTCGATTCGCGATGATGGCAAAGGCTTCGATCCGGAGAACGTTGCCTCCAGCGATGGGCGTGGCTTAGGTCTCGGGATTTTCGGCATGGAGGAGCGCGTGGCGCTCGTGGGTGGGCGGTTCCGGATTTGGTCAGCCCCAGGGCAAGGAACCGAAGTCTTTGCGTTCATCCCGCTGGATGCTGACCGGACCAGTTTAGGATTGTCTTGATGAGCGACGGTCGAAGTGAGCTCGGCGCGACCGAGCCAATAACCGTGGTGCTGGCCGACGATCACGGCGTTGTCCGGGCAGGATTGCGTGCGCTGCTCGACAGCCAGCCAGATTTGTGCGTTGTGGGCGAGGCGGCAGATGGTGCCTCGGCGGTGGAGATTACCCAGAAGACGCGTCCACATGTGGTCGTCGCCGATCTGTCGATGCCCGGCGGGGGATTGGAGGCGATCCGCCAGATTACGGCTCTGGGATTGCCGACCCGTGTGCTGGTCCTCACCGTCCATGCCGAGGAGCGGTATTTGCTCCCCGTTTTGGAGGCAGGTGGCTCCGGGTACGTGCGCAAGTCAAGCGCGCATACCGATCTCCTCGACGCGATCCGGACAGTGGCACGCGGCGAGGTGTTCCTCGACCCGGCAGCGACGAAGACCTTGCTCCGTGGCTACCTGGGGCGCGTCCGCTCGGGAGAAGAGCTCGATCTCGGAGAAGTGCTTTCCGAGCGGGAGCGAGAGGTCGTCAAGCTGACCGCAGAAGGGTATACCGCGCAGCAGGCCGCCGATATTCTGTGCCTGTCACCGAAGACGGTCGAGACGTATCGACACCGCGCCATGCAAAAGCTCGGCCTGACCAACCGGGCGGAACTCGTCCGGTATGCGTTGCGCGCCGGACTGCTCGGGAGCGAAGACTTGTAGAGGACTGCCGAGGAGGCCACCGGCACGCGGGAACGCTTGCGCACGGCAGTGCTGCCGCGGTGGTCGCGGACGTGGTTGCGGAGTGATCTCTCGCTCGGATATCGCAACCGGCGCAAGGGAGGTCGCATCGTCTTGGCGAGCTGGAGACGTAACGGCTGTGCGAGGCGCTTAGCTTAGCTCGCTGCGTCGCTCGCGCTCCCTCAAGCTGACCAGAAGCGTGAGCGTCGACATCGTCCCCTGGGAATCTGCCAGCGTCTCCCCGCGCTGGATCCGGCGAACGCACGCCTCAGCCGCGTCAAGCAAGCGGCGCTGCTCGTCCAGCGCACGAAGCAGCAAATCAGCATGCTGCTGCCGGTCATACCCTGCCTGGGGTGGAGAGATTGGTGGCAATACGTGTGACATCCGGCATGCTCCGTTTGTCGTCGCTGAGGACACCTGTCCGGATTGGTAGTAATCCTCGTCAACCTGGATGGTACGCCTGGGGGGACGCTCTTGGTATGACCGGGTCGTGCCAAGCCTCGGGCAGTACGGATGTCTTGCTGATCACGCGATTGGCTTATGTCCGTACAGATTCGTGAGGTGCTTCGTGAAGCGAACCGTGACTCGTGGGGGATATTGAGGACAAAGAACCCCGCCAGACCCGGCTACTATGAAGCCAGCCGAGTAGGCCGGTCGTTGCAAGAAACTGGAGGACAGGGCAGGTGAGCGTCGCCGGAGAGCTAGGCGACTTTGACGTGATGGGGATCGTGAATCTTTTGACGCGGAGGCGGGCAAGCGGACGGCTCCGGCTCGCCGCGGGTGGGGATGATGTCTGTCTCTATCTTGAGGCGGGCAAGCTCGTCCTCGTGACCTCCGCCCGGTTGCCATTGAGACTCGGACGCATGCTGCGGCAGCGCGGGCTGATCAATGACCGGCAATTGCACGAGGCGTTGCGAGTGCAGGAAGCGGAGCGGGGAGCACGGTCCCTCGGTGAGATCCTGGTGGCACGGGGGTGGGTGCAGCCGGCTAACATCGCGGCGTGTGCGCAGGAGCAGGCGGTGTCGGAGCTCGCACGAATCCTGATGGCGCGGGAAGGCGCCTTTGTGTGGACCTCTGGTGTGCCTGCGCCGGCTCGCGGGCCGGTGGCGCCAGTTGATGCGCATCGCGCCTTGGTCGAGGCGATGAGGCGCGTCGATCATCTCAGCAAGCTGCGGGCGCAATTGCCAGCGCCCTATGCGCCGCTCGCGGTCAGCGCGCGCGTTGATGTCACCATCGCGCCGTACAATGAGGTCGAACGGCGCATCGTGGTAGCGCTCCAGGCCGGAGTGCGGTCGTGGGGGGAGCTTTTGGAGCTCCTGCCGGTCGAAGAGAGTACGCTCTTGCAGGTCCTCATTGACTTGCGGCAGCGAGGGCTGATCGTCGCGGGGGAGGGGGCGCCGGGTGCTGAGGTCGGCGCCGCTGGGGGTGGTCCGCCGAGCAGTACCGATCTGTCTCGAATACTGGAACAGCGCTCGTAGACCGGCAGCGACGCGACAGGCGGTGAGTTTGACCGAGGCGGCGTGAATCCCGTACAATTCTCGTGTGCGCAGAGCGTGCCAGCCTGCGTTGCGAGGATGCAGGGACTGGACTCGCCGGGGCCGCGGCGGCGAAAGCGCAGCGAAGAGCCGTCGCCGGGCTACCTCCGGTCGCGAGTGGAATGGGTAGGCTCGTTGCGATGCGCCGCATTTCTGGGGCTGTAGCTCATCCGGGAGAGCGCAACACTGGCAGTGTTGAGGTAAGGGGTTCGAGTCCCCTCAGCTCCACCACCTGAGTGGCGCGGCCACGGAGCTGGCCTCGAATGGCACCGGGGAAGCGCCCGCCGTTGGTGACGGCCTTTCGTCCCTGATTGGGGACGGAGGGCCGTTTAGCTTTCTGGTACCGGCACCGGCGCCTGCGCCACTGGCTCATGAGCGAGCAGGGCTCGCTCCTGCTACGCTTGCAGGCGTCACGATGAAGAACATCACGCCACCGGTCTGCCGGGCAGGGACAACAAGGTGCAGCGAAGCCGGTGGAAACTGTGGGGGAGGATACACGGATGGCGGTTGATCAGCGGGCCGAGCGCGGGCAACGCTCGGGATACGATCCGCACGAGATCGAGGCGCGGTGGCGAAAGCGCTGGGAGGAAACCGGTCTGTACAAGACCGACCTGCACACTACGCGTCCAAAGTTCTACAACCTCATGGAATTCCCATACCCCTCTGGCGAGGGGCTTCACGTTGGCCACGTCTATACCTATGCGGGTGCGGACACGTATGGCCGCTTCCAGCGCATGCTGGGACATGAAGTCTTCCAACCCATGGGGTTCGACTCGTTCGGCATTCACACCGAAAACTACGCCCTGAAGGTGGGCGAGAACCCCATGACGCTGACTGAGAAGACCGTGTGGCGGTTCCGCGAGACCCAGATGAAACGCCTGGGCGGCATGTGGGACTGGTCGCACGAGGTCGTCACGAGCCACCCGAGCTACTACCGCTGGACGCAGTGGATCTTCCTGCAGATCTACAAAGCAGGACTGGCTTACCGTAACGTTGCGCCCGTTGTCTGGTGCCCCTCCTGCCTGACGGTTCTGGCGCACGAGCAGACAGAGAACGAGAACGGCACCCTGGTCTGCGAGCGGTGCAAGACGCCGATCGTCTACCGCGACATGGAGCAGTGGTTCTTTGCCATCACGCGGTATGCGGACCGGCTGATCGAGGGCCTGAAGACAGTGGATTGGCCGCAACTCGCGGTTGATCTCCAGACGGATTGGATCGGTCGCTCTCAGGGCGCCCTGATCACCTTCCCCGTAGCCGGCACGGATCTGGCGTTCGACGCCTTCACCACCCGCCCGGACACGCTTTGGGGCGCGACCTTCGCGGTGCTGGCACCTGAGCACCCTTTGGTGGAGCGCATCACCACCCCGGAGCGGCGCGCTGAGGTTGCTGCGTACGTGGCTCAAGCGGCGGCCAAGACAGAGGCAGAGCGGACCGGGGAAGGCGCGCGGCGCAAGACTGGCGTCTTCACCGGGGCCTATGCCATCAATCCGGCTACACAGGAGCGCATCCCGATCTGGATCGCTGATTATGTGCTGATGAGCTACGGAACCGGCACAATCATGGGCGTCCCGGCGCACGACCAGCGCGACTTCGAATTTGCCCGTGAGCACGGGCTGGAAATCCGGGCGGTCTTCGCCGAGCCGGGAGAGACGCCGAATACGGACGAGTGGGACGCGGCCCGGCCCGAGGGCGGCATCATGATCAACTCCGGGCCGTTCAATGGCACGCCGGCCAGCGAAGCGATTCCTCAGGTCATCGCCTGGCTGGAAGAGCAGGGGATCGGCAAGGCCCATAGCACCTACAAGCTCCGCGACTGGCTGATCTCGCGCCAGCGCTATTGGGGACCGCCAATCCCCATGATCCACTGCCCGCGGGACGGGTGGGTGCCGGTGCCGGAGGAGGATCTGCCGGTCATTCTGCCGGAGATTGAGAATTTCCGGCCGACCGGGACCGGCGTCGGGCCGCTGGCTGCGCTGGAGGAGTGGGTCAACGTACCGTGTCCGGTCTGCGGCGGCCCGGCCCGGCGGGAGACGGATGTCTCGGATACCTTCCTGGATTCGGCATGGTACTTCCTGCGGTACCCCTCGACGGAGTTCGATGACCGGCCGTTCGATCCGGAGCTGACGCGGAAGTGGCTGCCGGTGGACATGTACAGTGGCGGTATCGAGCATGTCCGCCGGCATCACCTGTACGCTCGCTTCGTCACCAAAGTGCTCTACGATCTGGGCTATCTACCGTTTGATGAGCCATTTGCCAAGCTGCGGCTGCACGGCCTGCTTCACGCGGTCAATCCGATCACCGGCAAGGCTGAGAAGATGAGTAAAAGCCGCGGCAACGTGGTCACACCGGATGAATATCTCCACGACTTCGGCGCCGATGTGCTGCGTTTGGCGCTCCTCTTCGCCGGGCCGTACGAGGGAGGGTGTGCGTTTCGGGAGGTCCGCGACCCCGTTACTGGGCAGATCAAGCGCGAAGGCAGCGTGGGCGGGATCATTCGCTTCCTGGAGCGGTGCTACGACCTGGTCGCGCGGGAGCTGCAGGGAGCAGCTAGCGATTTCCCGGCGAACGGCGACGAGATGGCCGCGGCCAGGATCATGCACCGGACAATCAAGGCCGTGACCGAAGACATCGATCAGCTGAAGTTCCACACGGCGATTGCCCGGCTGATGGAGTACTCCAGCTGGCTGAAAGATCACGGCGCATCGCTGGCGGCCCCGGTTCGCGCAGAGCACCTGCGCACGCTGACGCTGCTGCTGGCGCCGCTGGCCCCGCACCTAGCAGAGGAGCTGTGGTTCATGCTTGGCCAGCCGTATTCGGTCCACACCCAGGCCTGGCCATCGTATCAAGAAACGCTGGCGCGGGAGGACTTCGTGGAGTACGTGGTCCAGGTCAATGGCAAGCCGCGGGATAAGTTTGTCGCGCCGCTGGACCTGTCCGAGGACCAGGCCCGGGCGCTCGCGCTGGAGAGCCCGCGCGTGCAGCAGCATTTGGGTGGCCGCGAGCCGGTCAAGGTGATCTACGTTCCCGGAAAGCTAATCAACCTGGTGGTGCGGTAGACACCTGCCGGCTGGCAGCTGTGCCCGTCCATGTCGGCCAAAGAGGCCATCCGGGCCACCTGTGGGTGATCCTCGTCTGACGTGGAGCGCTGATGACCGAGCCGTGGCCGCCGGCCGCCCCGTGGTCATCCCGAGCGGAGCGAGGGATCGCTCTGCGCCTGAGTGGCGTGACCAGCGCAATCAATCCGCCGAGCGGTGGTGACGGCGTCGCGTGGCGCTACGGCAGCGATTGGCCCGCTTGCGCCGCGAGACGCGGCTGCCGCTCGATCCCACCCTCCTCTAGCGCTCCTCAGCCCGTCACCTCGCTGGCAACCGGTGTCGCCGCGGTCTCCGCTAGGCCCGCGGCCAGGAAGAGCGAGACCTGCGTCCGGCTTGGGCCGGCCGGGCCGGGAGCCGGGAGGAGGCACCACGCTTCCCGCAATCCATTCACCCCGGTCCACGCCAAAGGGATGCAACGGGCCGCTCTTGACGGGTTCAACATTGGGTGTAGGCTACCGTGGGAGTTCGTAGGTGCCGGATCACCCCGGACCCGTCGCCGTGTGTGGGCAGACCGGCCACGTGTGAGGGGAAGACCGATGGCGGATATGAGACTTCTCACGGGATGGACCGCGATTGTGACTGGAGCCGGAAGTGGGATTGGCGCGGCGATCGCGGAAGAGCTCGCACGCGCCGGGGTGCACGTTGTGGTCCAGGATTTGCGCGCTGAGCCGGCACAGGCGGTTGCGCAGCGGATCGCCGGGGCGGGTGGGTCGGCGGATGCGGTTACGGGCGATGTGGCGCACCCCGCCGATGTTCGTGCCACCGTGGACCATTTGCTGCAATCTCATGGTCGCGTTGATATCCTGGTGAACAATGCCGGCTTGCAGTATGTGGCGCCGCTCGACAGCTATCCACTCGAAAAGTGGCAGTTGTTGCTCAATGTTCTCCTCACCGGGCCGTTTCTCTTCACGCAGTCGGTGCTGCCGGTCATGCGGCGGCAGCGCTGGGGCCGGATCATCAATATCTCATCCATCAATGGGAAACGTGGTGAGCCTGGGAAGGCAGCGTACTGCGCCGCCAAGCACGGCTTGATCGGGCTCACTCGTGTCGCTGCGCTAGAAACGGCGACCGACGGCATCACGGTCAACGCCATCTGCCCAGGTTACGTTGATACGCCGCTGGTGCGTGGCCAGTTGAAAGACCTTGCCGCGGTCCATGGCGTCGCTCCGGAGGAAGCCTTGGAACGCGTGATCCTCCCGGAAATCCCTCAGCGGCGGTTGCTTGACCCGCACGAGATTGCTGTGATGGCACGGTTCCTCGCCTCAGAGGAAGCGCAAGCCATTACCGGGCAGGCGATCAACGTGTCGGCTGGGCTGATGATGCATTAGCGACACCGGCCAGCGCGGCACCGAAGTCAGGCGTCCGCCGCCCGGCGGGCTGTTTCGATCGCCTCTTTCGGCGAGAGACCACCGGCATCGTGCGCGACGACCGGCGCTCCCACCCTGAGCGCCAGGGAGAGCGCCGCGGTCTGCGCTCAGCTTCGTGCCTTGCCCAATGCGTCGTGCGGGAGCGACGGGGCTTTCGCCGGTCAGGCGAGCCCCGGCTCCACCACACCCGTTTTATGGGGAGCGGCGCTCAGTCGGCCGCGACAGGCACGCGCGGCTCCTGAACCGGCCGCCATCGCAAGTTCAGGTTCCGGTTGGCGGTCACCTCATCCAGCCGCTTGTATTCCGTAGTGTGCGGTGCGCTCGTCACGACGTCGGGCGAGGTCTCGGCTTCGTCGGCGATCTGCCTCATGGCGGCGATAAAGTTGTCGAGCGACTCCTTCGACTCCGTTTCGGTCGGCTCGATCATCAGCGCCTCGGGTACGATCAGGGGGAAATACACAGTTGGAGGATGCATCCCAAAATCCAGCAGCCGCTTGGCGATGTCAAGCGCTCGTACCCCGTTGCGCTTCTGGCGCGATGCCGACAGGACGAACTCGTGCATGCAGGTGCGGTCGTAAGGGACCTCGTACCGGTCGCGAAGATTTGCCAGCAGATAGTTGGCATTGAGCACGGCGTCCTCGCTGACCTGCCGCAACCCGGCGGCGCCGTGCATGCGGATGTAGGTGTAAGCGCGGACATGCATGCCGAAGTTGCCATAAAACGAGTGGATGCGGCCAATGCTCTGCGGAGGTTCGTACCACTCGTAGCGCGTCTGGCCATCAGTCTCAACCTTCCGCAGGTGCGGAGAGGGGAGAAACGCTTGCAGCCCAGCGCGAACGCCAACCGGACCGGAGCCGGGACCACCCCCGCCGTGAGGCGTCGAAAACGTCTTATGCAGATTGAAGTGCATAACGTCGATGCCGAGGTCGCCCGGCCGGGCGATGCCGAGGATCGCGTTGAAGTTGGCGCCGTCGTTATAGACTAGGCCACCGGCCTCGTGGACGATGCGGACGACCTCCTCGATGTGCTCATCCCAGAACCCAAGCGTGTTCGGGTTGGTGATCATCAAGGCGGCGGTGTCTGGGCCGACGAGGTTGCGCAGCGCGTCGAGATCAACATTCCCGCGGCTGTCCGAGGGAAGGGTCACCACCTCGAAGCCGGCCATGGCGGCGGTTGCAGGGTTTGTGCCGTGCGCAGAGTCGGGAACCAGGATTTTGCGGCGTGCGGTGTCGCCACGGGCCGCGTGGTACGCGCGGGCGATGAGGACGCCGGTGAGCTCGCCGTGAGCCCCGGCTGCCGGCTGGAGGGTCACTGCCGAAAAACCGGCGATCTCCGCCAGCATTTCTTGCAGCTCGTGCATGAGCTGCAAAGCGCCTTGCACCGTCGCTGGGTCTTGGAGTGGGTGGATCTCCGCGAAGCCCGGATACCGCGCCACAGCCTCATTGATCTTGGGGTTGTATTTCATCGTGCACGAGCCGAGGGGATAGATGTTGATGTCAATCGCGTGGTTCTTCTGGCTCAGGCGCGTGTAATGCCGGATGACATCAATCTCGCTGACCTCGGGCCAGTCGAGGCGTTCCCGCCGCAGGGTTGCCGGAAGCTCGAATTCCGGCACGTCCGGCTCCGGGAAGCGAACGCCTCGCCGTCCCGGCTTGCTGAGTTCGTAGATCAGGGGCTCAACCGCCATTGTCCGTGGTTCCTTTGCTGCCAGGGTTCCGTGTCATTCGAGGGAAGCAGCGCTTCCCGCGGGATGCTAGCATGATGGCAGCAGCCTGGCAAAAGATGGTGAGATCATGCCTGCATAGGCGCCTGGCCTGCTAAGATGGCGCTGGCAAGCGATGGGTGTTTCGATTCCGGGGATTCGCCGTGACGCAGCGGAGCGCACGCATTTCGATGGGCTGGCTCGTTGTCATCAGTGTGACGGTCGTGCTGATGGCAACCTCCGGGGCGCGCTTTCTCTTCGGCGTGGTGCTCAAGCCCGTCTCTGAAGAATTCGGCTGGAGCCGGACCGATCTCTCTGCGGCTGTGCTCATCAATATGCTCGTCCTGTGCGCGTGCCAGCCGGTTGTCGGCGAGCTTGTCGATCGCTTCGGCTCCCGCCGGATTTTGCTCCTCGGTGTCTTGGCGCTGGTGCTGACACTGATTCCGATCTCCTTCGCGAGTGCGTTGTGGCACTGGTACCTGTTCTACGGTGTGTTGAGCGCGTTCGGCATCGCCGCAACCAGCCCGGTCAACACAACCTCGCTGGTGAGCGGCTGGTTCACGCGGCGCCGGGGCACGGCGATGGCGATTGCCACCTCGGGTTCCGCGTTTGGCCAGTTGATCATCGTGCCTGCGGCCGCGTTCACCCTGGCCCGGACCGACTGGCACACGGTGTACCGTTCCCTTGCCCTGCTGTTGCTCGTGGTGATCGCTCCACTCGTGGTGCTCCTCGTGCGGGAAGCGCCGGGCGGGAGAAGCAGGCGCTCTGGACGCAGCGCCACGGATGAGCAGGCAGCGCCGAACGCCTCGCTGAGAGAGTCGCTCAATGGCTCGGCGTTCTGGCTCCTGGCATTTGGTTTCTTTGTCTGTGGATTCACGATGGCCTTTGCCAACACCCATTTCCTTGCCTATGCCGATGATATGGGCATGGCGCCGGTCGAAGCCTCTCACATCGTGGCCGTGACCGCGATCTTCAGCATCCTGGGGAGCGTGCTCCTCGGCATCGCGGCTGACCGCTATCCCCGCCAAGCGGTCCTCGCGCTGACCTATGCGCTGCGCGGACTCGCATTCGCGTTTCTGCTCGTGTTGCCCGCCGGCGGACTGACCTATATCTATGCCGTGGTCCTTGGCGTTTCCTGGACTGCCACTACCCCGCTGACTGCGGCGATCGCTGCTGACCTCTACGGCCGTCTCCGGTTGGGTGTGATCTTTGGCACCATGTTCACGTTCATGAACCTCGGATTTGGAGCGGGCGCCTTCCTCGATGGCGTTGCGTATGACCTGATGGGAGACTATCAAGGGGCGCTGGTCGTCAACGTGCTCCTCGGGCTGCTGGCGGCGGTTGCCGTCTTGCAGGTCAAAGCGGTGCGTAGGCCGTTGGAGACCCAGGAACGAGCGCCAGCTCAAGCACGTGTCGCGGTGACGCCTGGTTCTTCGCGGGCGGATTAACGAATAGATGTCCACAAGGGTGTAGATCGGCAGTGGATCCCGCAATGAGTCCCTACGTCTCGTTTGCCCTTGCTATGTGCGTGATCATTCTTCTTGCCCTGGCTGGAACGGCGTACATGGCTATCTACTTCAATCGCCGGGCAAAGGCCGACTTGGCCGCTGCGCTCGCTCCCCTCGCCGAAATCGTGGGGGGAACTGCCGATGTCGAAGAGGCTCGCGTCGCTGGCAGATACCGCGGGCACATCGCCGAGGGCAGAGTTCGGCACACACCTGGGGGCATGGGCCGCGTCTTCCAAGCGCTGGTCATTGACGGCGCGGGGGGCAACAAATGGACCTGGACGATGACGCGGTCGAAGGACCCTAGCGTCGCGGACACCGCGGCGTTTGAGGGTGCAAGCACGGAGTTGCAGGACCGGCTGGCGGGGTTGCTTCAGGAGTTGGCTGCCCACCCCTCGCTTGCGCCGACCTGGTTGAAAGTGGAATATGACCCTGCGCCGGGCCATATTATGCTCACCAAGCCGATGCGCACGCGCCGCGACCTGCCGTCTGCCGCATCGTTCCAAGCCTTTCTCGAAGCTCTTGTTGACATCGCTGACGCGAACCGCGCTATTCAGCACCCAGATGGATAGGCGCTGGGAGCGCCCCGCGAAGGGAGATTGGCTTTGCCTTTGGGTGGCCGGTCATCGAGATGAGTCTAGCGACGCGCGCTTGCCGAACCGGGAGAGGAGAAGGTGGACGCTCCGCTAACATTCAATCCGCACGAACTACGAACCGCCGAAGCGGTCTTTGAATGCCTCTTTCCACAGGATGAGCTGGGACCTGGCGCAACCCAAATTGGCGTCGCGGTCTATGTTGACCGGGCACTGGCCGGGGCGTATGCCGACAAGGCTGAGATGTACCGGCTCGGGCTGGCGGGCCTGGATCGCGCGGCGCGTGAGCGGTGTGGTTGCGCCTTCGTTGACTGCGGCCGCGCCGATCAAGAGGCGATCCTGGCGGCGTTGGAGGCGGGCGACCTCCCTGGATTTCACGCGCCGCCGCAGCGGGACTTCTTCGACCTGTTGCGAACGCACTGTATCGAAGGCCTCTTCGCCGACCCGCTGTACGGCGGCAATCGCGACAAGCTTGGCTGGCGCTTTTTAGGCCATCCTGGCGTCTGGCTAGAAAACTCGGCCGAGGAGAATTTGAGCGAGGAGCCGGTCACGAAGGGCGGGATCATTCGCAGTTTGGAAGATTACGGCTTCGACTTGGGCGGGCGGCGGTCGAGGCATCTCGACGTGCCCGGCTATGACCCGCAGAAATCGGTCGAGCCTCCTGGAGGCCCGGCCGATGTTGTGCTGGTGGGTGTTGGTGGCGTTGGTGGGCTCATCGCGCCGATGCTCGCGCGGGCGGGGCTACGTGTCGTTGGATTGGAGGCCGGTCCCTGGCGCGCGTTGAGTGACTATCTGCCGGACGAACTCGGGCACAGCTACTACTGCCGGGCGGAGATGGGGCACAAATTCCTGGCGGAAGGGCCGCGCTGGCGCCGGCGGGCGGACGAGCCCACACGGGAGTGCACCTACTCCCTAGGTCGCATGGTGAACGGGGTAGGAGGCTCGATCGTCCATTACGGCGCGTGGCTGCGCCGTTTTTATCCCCACCACTTCCGGTGGCGCTCGCACATTATCGAGCGGTGGGGCGAAGCTGCGATTCCCGAGGGATGCACCGTGGCTGACTGGCCGTGGACCTACGACGACTTGGAGCCGCATTTCACCGCCGTCGAGCACGAAGTAGGCGTGGCGGGAGACGAGAGCAACCCGTTCCTCGTGCGGTCCAAGCCGTTACCCCTTCCGCCGATGCGCCCATTTCGCATGGGAGAGATCTTCAAGCGCGCGGCGTTGAGCCTAGGCTTGCATCCCCACCCCGCGCCGGTGGCCATGAACACCATTCCCTATCATGGCTATCCCGCCACAACCTACTGTGCCTGGAACAACGGTTTCGGCGCTTGGGATGGCGACAAGTGGCATCCTGCGCTGACACATGTGCCGGCTGCACTGGCAACCGGTAATTTTGAATTGCGAACGCATTGCCGGGTGATCCGCGTGGTGACGAACCGGGATGGCCGGGCGGTGGGCGTTGAATACGTTGATGTGAACGGCCGGCGACACATTCAGTATGCGGATGTCGTCATCCTGTGCGCCTACACCTTTGAAAACGTGCGCCTGATGTACCTTTCCGCGGATGACAAACATCCAGATGGCTTGGGCAATTCATGCGGGCAACTCGGCAAGCACCTGATGATCAAGCAGTTTGCCCATGTGGACGGGGAGGTCCCTGATGTCGTGTTCAACCGGCATACCGGGCCGGCGGCGCAGGCGATGATCGTCGACGATTTCCTTGCTCCGGAGTTCGATTCGATGGCTGCCGGTGGGTTCATTGGCGGTGCAACGCTTGGCGCCGAAAACCAGTTTTTGCCGATCCAAATCGCGCGGGAGACGCTGCCACCCGATGTCCCGCGCTGGGGGCGTGGCTACAAAGCACACCTGCGCGGATGGCAGCATTGGGCGGTTGTCCGTTGTCAGCCGGACGCGCTGCCCTACGCCTGGCACACGCTCGATCTCGACCCGGAGTACCGGGACCGCTCCGGATTGGGCCTGCCGGTGATCAGAATCACATACGATCTTCAGCCGAACGAGCTTCGCCAGGCCGATTACTTCGCCACGGTTTCAGAGCGGCTTCTGCAAGAGATGGGCGCGACGAAGACCTGGCGCGGCCCCAGCTTTACCGGTGCCGGCTCGTCGCATGATCTCGGTGGCTGCCGGATGAGCGACGATCCAGCGGCTGGGGTCGTCAATCGCGAGCTCCGGGTGCATGACACGCCGGGACTCTACGTGTTCAGCGGCGCGGTCTTCCCAACCTGTCCGGGCATCAATCCCACGCTGACGCTATTTGCTCTGTGCCGGCTGGCGACCGAACGCCTGATCGCCCGGCTGCGCGCGGGAGAGGAGCGCTAGCAGTGAATCACGATCGTGTTCTGCTGACCGTAGACGGCGCTATCGCCACGATCCAGTTGAACCGGCCGGACAAGCTGCACGCCATTGATCCGCCGATGCTCGAGCAGTTGGAAGCGGTTGTCCGGGAGATAGACCGGAACGAAGCTATCCGCGCTGTGATTGTGACCGCCACGGGTGATCGTGCCTTTTGCGTTGGCGCCGACATCAATGCCTGGTCGGCGCTGGCGCCGCTCGACATGTGGCGCCGCTGGGTGCGGGATGGGCACCGTGTGCTCGAGGCGCTGGCTCGCCTGCGGCAGCCGACCATCGCCGCGCTCAATGGCCTGGCCTTCGGCGGTGGGCTGGAGCTGGCGCTTGCCTGCGATCTGCGGGTGGCCGCGGACCATGCGGAGCTCGCTGCGCCCGAAGTGAAGATTGGAACTCTGCCGGGTTGGGCGGGCACACGGCGACTGGCCATGGCGATCGGGGTGGCGCGAGCCAAGCACATGATCTTTACCGGCGCGCGGATCAGCGCAGCCGTTGCAGAGCGCTGGGGGCTCGTCAATGAAGTGGTCCCAAGGGCGGCATTGATGAATCGCGCCGTCGAGCTTGCCCAGGAGATCGCCGCGAATGCACCGGTGGCAGTCCAGCTTGCGAAGCAAAGCATTGATGGCGCGCTGGGAGAGGGAGCCGTGACGGCATTAGAGGCGATGGCCGGAGCACTGGCCGCAGGCACGGAGGACGGCCGGGAAGGCATCGCTGCCTTTCGCGAGAAGCGGGAGCCGAGATTTCTCAACCGCTGAGCGATCATCCATGATGGAGGAGGGCATGGCGACGTTCGAACCATCGGCGCCGCTGGAGGCGCGAGCCGCGGCCGCGCTCGATTTCGCCCAGCGGCAGGTCCGCTCCTTGATCACGTCCTATCCTGACTACTTCCCGATGTTTACCGAGGGCGGGCGCTGGCAGCACAGCAAGGAGGCATGGACCAACTGGTGCGAGGGGTTCTTGCCCGGCATGATGTGGATCTTTGCCCAGCGCACCGGGGATCCTTTCTGGCGCGAGCGCGCGGAGCACTATTCCCGTCTGATCGAGCACCGCAAGCATGACCGGAACGTCCACGATTTGGGATTTCTCTTCTGGTCGACCTACCGGCGGTGGCATGAGTGGGAGGGGAGCGCCGAGACGAAGGAGGTGCTGGTCACGGCCGGTCGGACGATGGGCTTGCGCTTCAACGAGCGCGGCCGGTATTTGCGTTCATTCGTCGGGCCAGAAAGCACATTCATTGACATCATGATGAATGTCGGCATCATCTTCTATGCTGCGCAGGAAACGGATGATGCCGACCTTTTGCGGAAAGCCACCGAGCACTGCCTGACCACGCGCCGGTATCTCGTGCGAGGGGATGGGAGCACAGCGCACGAGGGGATCTTTGACTTGAGAACCGGCGAGTTCTTGCGCCAGTCAACCCATCAAGGGTGGCGCGGCGATTCCTCTTGGGCGCGTGGGCAGGCATGGGCATTGTATGGCTTTGGCACCGCGTACCGGTTTTCAGGCGATGAGCGGTTTCTTGATGTGGCCCGGCGCTGCGCTGATTTCTACATCGAGCGCACACCACCGCACGGCGTGCCGCCGAACGACTGGGAGGAACCCAATCCGCCACGGCCGCACGAATCATCCGCGGCGGCGATCGCGGCCAGCGGCATGCTGCAACTGGCCAAGCTGGTGCCCGATAGAAGCGCATGTGAGCGCTATGCCCAATACGCGCGGACCATTCTCTCAACCTTGCTGACCACGGAGTTCCTGGCCGTCGAGACTCCCGGCTGGGAAGGGATTCTCAAGCATGGCGTCTATCACGAGCGGCGCAAGCTGGGCGTTGATGAGAGCGTGATGTGGGGCGAGTATTTCTTTGTCGAGGCCCTTGATAAGCTGCTCGGCGCGCCATGGGTGTTCTGAATGCAGTGGCTGGCGGTGATTGGTCAAACTCCGGCTCGGCGCACCTTCCCTTGACGAGACGTTGGCGCCGCGTGTATAAGCCGTGATCGAAACGCTGCAGCGCACGGCAAGAGTTGGCGCCAGTCTGCCGGGCTGGTCGCGCAAACGCTCGATCACGAATAGGGGACCGGTTGGCGACCGGCGCTGGAGCGCTCATTCCCGTTGAGTGGACGCGGCTTTGAAAGGAGGAGCGGCCATGGCACACCCGTCGAACGAGGTGAGAACGCTCATCACCGATGTCATGCAGGGTCGGTTGTCGCGCCGTGATGTGTTACGGCGGGCCGGAGCGCTCGGCTTGAGTGCTCCCGCCATCAGCCTCCTGATGCAAGCTGAAGCAGCGTTGGCCGAGGGAACACCAGAGGCGACTGGATCGCTGGAAGTGTTCTCGTGGTGGACTTCGCCGGGCGAGGCGCCGGCTCTGCAGGCATTGTTTGACGCCTTCTTAGCCCGATACCCAGGTGTGGAGATCATCAACGCAGCCGTTGCAGGAGGCGGTGGCGGTGCTGCACAAGCGGTTCTGCAGACACGCCTGCAAGGCAACAACCCGCCGGACTCGTGGCAGACCCATATCGGGCACGAACTGTTCGATCAGTATGTTGACGCGGGCTACTGTGAGCCCATCACTGATCTGTACGAGAGCGAAGGCTGGACGCCAGTCGTGCCCGCCGGTCTCGTAGAGCAGGTGACGAAAGACGGCCAGCAATATGCGGTGGCTGTCGGTGTCCATCGTGGCAATGGGTTCTGGTACAACAAGCAAGTGCTTGCGGATGCAGGCGTCGAAGTCGGGGACACCCTCACGATTGATCAATTCATGCAGGCCGCGGAGACGCTCAAAGGCAAAGGGGTAACTCCGCTCGCACTCGGAAGCAAGGATGCGTTTGTCGCGGCTCAGACGTTTGAGAATACCCTCCTTGGCGTGGTTGGCCCCGAGAATTACAACAAGCTCTTCGCCGGCGAATTGGCTTGGGATGACGCTTCGGTCAAAGAGGCGATGAGAATCACCGGCCAAATGTTCGATATGATCAATCCGGATCATTCCGCCCTCACGTGGGATGGCGCAGTTGATCTCGTCATTCAGGGCAAGGCGGCGTTCAATTCCATGGGTGACTGGGCCTACGGTGAGTTTGTCGCCAAGAACGTCGTCGACAACATCGGTTGGGTGAGTCATCCAGGAACGGCCGGCTCGTTTGTGCTTGTCGTTGACTGCTTCACCCTGGCCAAAGGGGCGCCGAATCCAGAGAACGCCCGTAACTGGCTCAGAGTTATCGGAACAAAGGAGGCGCAGGAGGCCTTTAACCCGCTCAAGGGATCAATTCCCGCGCGCACTGACATCGACAAAACGAAGTTTTCCGCCTATCACCAGTGGTCGATCAATTCCTTCGCCAGCGATGTTCTGGTGGCTTCAGTTGCGCACGGTGAAGCCGCATCACCGCAATTCAAGCAGGCTCTTTATGATGCGGCTGCATCGTTCCTCATCGAAAAGGACGTGGACACTTTCGCCGCCACATTGGTCGATGCGGCGAGCGCCGGGTAGATCCTTCAGCGCGCACAGGAACATTGTCGGAACGGCGCGGGGCGGGCGAGCGCTCGCTCGTCCCGCCGCCTAGCTGTGAGGCACACGACTCGGCAGCGCCTGGGCTGGCGGGTATCCTGAGAACCCACGCTAACCCGCGCTCTGCCAATGGCTTTCGCAAAGGCTGGACGATGGCAACTGCGACGCCGGTCACTCGAGAGATCGCCTATCCCGAAGTCCGCCGGGCCGGCCGGTGGTCGCTGGAGCGCTTCCTCTCCCCGCTGTTACTCTCCCCGTCAATGGTTGCTATCTTCGTCTTCGTCTACGGTTTCATTGGCTTTACGGTCTGGGTTTCGCTTTCAAACTGGAAAACGAACCGGCGTGACTTATCTCTGCGTGAGCCTCTTTTGGGTACTTACGAATCCCTATTTAGCCAGACGCGATTTCAAATCGATCTGCGAAACACATTTGTCTTTACGGTCATTTTCCTTTTTCTGTCAGTGGGAAGTGGCTTGCTGCTCGCGATCCTTTTAGATCGTCATGTCTTCGGTAGCGGTTTCTTTCGCAGCGTGTATTTGTTCCCATATGCCCTATCGTTTATTACGACAGGAGTTGCCTGGCGATGGATTTTCAATCCCGAAACGGGGATCAATTTGCTTCTCGATCATCTCGGTATCAATGCGTTGCTGACCAAACTCGGAGCCGGTCCAGTCAAACCTGGTTGGATTACGGATCCGGCGGTCGTCTGGCAAGTCAATGGCGCATTGGAGCGCGTCTTTCCGTTCACGGCTGGCATTGATGCGAAGCTCGGGGTTCCGGTCGCCATGATCCCGGTTTGCATCGCCGCCGCCTGGCAATTATCTGGTTTTGCCATGGCAATGTATCTGGCTGGGCTCGGCACGATTCCGCATGAGGTGCGCGAGGCTGCTCAACTCGATGGCGCCAGCGCGTTCCGGCTCTACCGGGACATCATTGTGCCATTGCTCAAGCCCATTACGATCAGCGTGCTCGTCATTCTTGGTCACGTCTCGCTCAAGATCTTTGATCTGATCTTCGCGATGACGGGCAAGGGACCGGGATTTGCAACCGATGTGCCGGGCATCTTCGTCTTCGACAAGATGTTTGGCGCGCAGCAGTATAACTTGGGCGCAGCAGCCTCGATCGTTATGCTGGTCCTCGTCTCAGTTGTAATCGTTCCTTACCTCGTCCGGCAGTTGAAGGTGTTATAGCTATGGCGGTGCTTGCAGAGCGGCTATCCACGCCAATGTACCGTCGCAAAATTCGCCTGGGCCGTGTTCTCCTGATGGCAGCCTTGCTTGCAGCCATGGCGTTTTATCTGATGCCCGTCTACGTGATGGTCGTCAATGGCTTGAAGAGCAAGTCCTATATGACCCTCGATGATATGTGGAAGTTGCCCCGCGATCTATCTGGCGGTGGATTCGGTTACGCCTGGGATGCGTTGCGGCCGAATCTCGGGAACAGCTTCAAGATGGCAGTGCCGGCGACGGTGATTTCGTCTGTGATCGGCGCGTTGAATGGTTATCTCTTCTCGAAGTGGAAGTTTCGTGGCTCAGACGTCATCTTCATCGCCATACTCTTCGGAATGTTCATTCCCTATCAGAGCATTCTCATTCCCCTTATCGAGACGTTGCAAGAGATCGGCCTTTACGGCAAGTGGTATGGGCTCATTGCCGTCCACGTGATCTACGGCATCCCAGTCACCTCGCTCGTGTTTCGCAACTACTTCTCCAATGTGCCGAACGAGCTTGTAGAAGCCGCTCGGATCGATGGTGCGGGAATTCTGGGCATCTTTCGGCAGATCATGTTGCCGCTTTCCATCCCAGGCTTCGTAGTCGTCGGTATTTTCCAATTCACGAATATCTGGAATGACTTCCTGTTCGGCGTAACCGTCGTGTTTGATCCGCGGAACCAGCCAGTGACCGTAGCACTTAACAACCTGTCTGGGACAAATTCCGTGGACTGGACCGTGGTGATGGCCGGCGCCGTGGTGGCTGCGCTGCCGACCCTGGTTGTCTACATTCTGCTCGGTCGTTTTTTCATCCGCGGGCTGCTCGCAGGGTCAATGAAGGGGTGACCGGCGGTGTCCTACGACATCGTCATCATCGGCACTGGAGCCGGAGGTGGCACACTCGCTTACGCGCTCCGCGACTCCGGAGCCAAGATTCTGCTCATAGAGCGCGGCGAGTTCTTGCCGGAGGAGCCCGAAAACTGGAGTCCGGAGGCGCTGTTCCTCGAAGGGCGGTACAAGGCCAGCGAGCGGTGGCACAACGCCGATGGCGGAACGTTCCGCCCCGGCGTCCATTATTGGGTGGGTGGGAATACGAAGGTCTACGGCGCTGCCTTGCCGCGTTTGCGGCGCGAAGATTTTGTACCGCTTGAGCATGAGGGAGGGCTCTCACCCGGCTGGCCGATCAGCTACGAAGATCTTGAGCCGTATTATGCTCGCGCCGAGGCGCTGTACTGGGTGCACGGGGCGGCTGGCAGCGACCCGACAGAGCCGCCGCGTTCGACTCCGTATCCATTTCCGCCGGTGCCGCAAGATCCCTACATGGATGAGCTGGCGGAGCGGCTGCGCGCTCAGGGTCTTCATCCATTCCCTTTGCCGGTCGGCGTGGACTACCGTACGGGTGGGCGGTGCATCCGGTGCCAGACATGTGATGCCTTCCCGTGTCGCGTTCGTGCAAAAGAGGATGCTGAGGTGTGCGCGGTTCGCCCCGCGTTGCAAAGCCGCTCAGTCGAATTGTGGACGAACACCTTTGCCCGGCGTTTGCTGACTGATCCGACCGGCCGTAGGGTGACTGCCGTCGAGGTGGAGCGGCATGGCGAGACGCTGCACGTGTCTGCTGGCACGGTCATCGTGAGCTGTGGCGCGGTGAATTCCGCGGCGCTCCTTCTGCGGTCGGCGAACAGCGCCCACCCAACCGGTCTGGCCAACCGGAGCGGGTTGGTTGGGCGCAATTACATGGTGCACAACAATTCCGTTCTCGTCGCCGTCGATCCTCGGCGGCGGAATCCGACGATCTTCCAGAAGACGCTCGCGATCAACGATTACTACCTGCGTGGCCCGGATTGGCCGTATCCGCTCGGAAACCTGCAACCGGTGGGCAAGATTCAGGCCGCCATGCTGGCAAGTGTCATTCCGTGGGCGCCGCGCGCGCTGCTGTCGGAGATCGCGGCGCACAGCAGCGACTGGTGGGTGATGTCGGAAGACGTACCGGATCCGGAGAACCGGGTGACCTTGGCACCGGATGGACGCATCCGGATCCGCTGGCGGCCCACCAATGTAGTGACGCACCGGCGATTGTTGCGTGAGGCCAAGCGTATCTTTCGCGCGGCCGGCTATCCCATCATCCTCACGCGAACTATGGGCATCGAGACGAATTCACACCAGGTTGGCACCCTGCGTTTCGGGCACGACCCTGCGACATCGGTTCTGGATCCGTTTTGCAAAGCGCATGATGTGGAGAATCTCTACGTCGTCGATGCATCCTTCTTTCCCTCGTCGGCGGCGGTCAATCCAGCGCTGACGATCATGGCCCAGGCATTGCGTGTCGCAGATCACCTGCTGGGACGCCAGGCAGCCTGCTCCTGAGGGGACTGGCGATGGCATCCCGGCAAAAGAATCGGCCATACTGGCAGCGGCGCGGCCGGGGGCTCCGGCGAGTGCATGAACCTTGCCGGGATCGGCTCGATCAGCGGTGGATTGGGATGGATCAAGGGTGTCGCTAGCAGATGTCAAGCATTGAGACGGACCAGTTGACGGCGCCGCGGAGCGTGCTCATCACTGGCGGGGCCGGTTTTCTCGGCATCAATCTGACTCGGTTCCTCCTCGACCGCGGGGTGGCGGTCACCTCGCTCGACATTGCCGATTACCCCTATCCCGAGCGCGATCGGGTGCGGGTCCTCCGCGGCGATATCCGCGATCGTGCGGCGGTGGCCCGCGCACTTGAGGGGTGTGAGGCGGTGGTGCACGCGGCCGCCGCGCTCCCCCTCTATTCCAAAGAGGATATCTACACAACTGACGTCATCGGCACGCGCAACGTCTTTGATGAAGCGTGCCGGGCGGGCGTTCGCCGGGTGGTACACATCTCTTCGACCGCAGTGTATGGCATTCCCGATCATCACCCACTCGTGGAGGATGATCGCTTGGAAGGAGTTGGGCCATACGGCCAGGCGAAGATCCAAGCGGAAATGATCGCGCTGGAATACCGAGCGAAGGGGCTCGTCGTGCCGATTTTGCGCCCCAAATCGTTCATCGGCCCGGAGCGGCTGGGCGTCTTTTCGCTGCTCTATGATTGGGCGCTCGACGGCCGCAACTTCCCCGTGCTGGGCAACGGCCGGAATCGGTACCAATTGCTTGATGTCGAAGATTTATGCGAGGCGATCTGGCTTTGCTTGACGTTGCCAGCAGCGCGTGTCAACGATACCTTCAATATCGGCGCCAAGGAATTCGGCACGATCCGGGAGGACTACCAGGCCGTGCTTGACGCGGCCGGGTATGGCAAGCGGATTATCGCCATTCCCGCGGCGCCTGCTATCCTGGCACTCCGGCTCTTGGAGCGCTTGGGCGTCTCACCCCTGTATAAGTGGGTGTATGAGACGGTGGCGAAGGATTCGTTCGTGTCGATCGAAAAGGCCCGCGCCCAGCTTGGATGGGAGCCGCGCTATTCCAACAAGGATGCTCTCTTGCGAAATTTCTCGTGGTACAAAGCGCATCGTGAACGCTTTGCCAACCAGTCAGGCATCAGTCATCGTGTGCCGTGGAAGCAGGGAGCGCTGGCAGTTGCCAAGCGCCTATTTTGAGCGAGCAGTCTCACGCGCGTGGTGAAATCAACGGAGACGACCCAGCATCAATCGCGACAGCAAGAGCCGGCGGTGCTGCCGCGACGGCTTGCGGCACATCGCAAACGCCGTATTCGCCTGCCGTTCGCACCGGCTCAGGCTGTGCCCTTCTTGAGCTCTTTACCGCCGCAGATCCGGGCACTGAGGCCGCTGCAATGGACCAAGAATGGTCTGGTGTTCGCCGCGCTCGTCTTCGACCGGCAGATCTTTGAGCCAGCCATGCTTGTGCGCAGCATTGCCGCCGCGCTGATCTTCTGCGCAGTGAGCAGTGCTATCTATCTCGTGAACGATCTGCGGGACATCGCGCACGACCGGCTGCATCCGGTCAAGCGGCACCGGCCGATCGCTGCCGGTGAGATGCCCGCTAACCAAGCTTGGCTCCTTGCCGGGTTGCTGCTGGCCGGAGGGCTGGCAGGCGCCGTGGCGGTGCGACCGGCGTTTGCCCTCGTGATCGCCGGGTACATCGTGCTGATGCTGGCCTATTCTCACGGGCTGAAACACCTGGTCATCGTCGACGTTTTTGCCATTGCGGCGGGGTTTGTGCTCCGGGCGGCTGGCGGCGCTGTGGCGATCAGTGTGCCGATCTCGCCCTGGCTCTATGTCTGCACGATGCTTCTCGCGCTCTTCCTCGGGTTTGGCAAGCGTCGCCATGAGCTTGCCGTGCTCCAAGAAAATGCCAGCTCCCACCGGGCCAACCTGGATTCGTACTCGTTGCCGCTGCTTGACCAAATCATCGCGGTGGTCGCGTCGGCCACGGTGATGGCGTACTCGCTCTACACCTTCGATGCGCCCAATGTGCCGGATAACCGGGCGATGATGCTAACGATTCCCTTCGTCGTCTACGCGATCTTTCGCTATTTGTACCTTGTCTATCGCAAACAGCAAGGTGGGAGCCCGGAGGTGCTGCTCGTCACGGACCGGCCACTGCTGTTAAGTATTGTCGGCTGGGGCCTGGCAAGCGTGGTCATTCTCTACTTGGCGTAACGACCGGACCGACCGCTCGCAACAGTTGGGTGCGTGCGCTCTGGCGTTGCCCAGGAGGCCCGCTTGCCGCCGAGTTCGGGCAGGCCAGTGATACCAGCGATGACTGCCGCGGCTCGGGCCACGGCTTCGTCCGGCGTCAGCTCGCCGCGAATGGCGCTCTCGAACATTCGCGCCACCTGAGCCGAAACACGATCGTATTCGACCAGCGGCCAGCGAGACCTGGCGTACGCGGTAAGCTGCGAAGTTGCCTGGTGAAATGGGTCCTCGTCATGTGCCAGGGCTTGGACGCCGGAGCGCGTCGGCGGGTTCTGGCCAGTTCGCAGGCAGAAATCTCGGATGATTGATGGCCTGGCAGCGCGCGCCAGGATCTCAAGGGCAAGAAGCGGTCGCCGTGACTGCCGGAAGATGGCGTAGCTGAGTCCGCCGAGCAGCGTAGCCGGAGCGCCGTCAGGGCCAGCCGGGATCGGTGCTAGCCCCACCCGCTGCTGGAACTCTCCATCGTCCCAGCCTGCTGCTGCTTGAATCAGCGAGCGCTCGTAGCTTCCGCCGATGGCCATGGCGACTGCGCCGGCCGCGAAGGCGAGTGCGGGTCCGTTCCAGGGCATCTCGATCACGTCCGGTCCAGCGATGCGGTAGCGGGTAACCAAGTCAGCCACGAAGGCTACTGCCCTGCGTGCAGCCGCGCTATTGAGCACGACTTTGCCACCCGCAATGACATCGGCGCCAGCCGACCAGAGAACCGGCAGAAGCTGGTAGGTAGTGGTTTCGCCGGCTTTGGGGCTGGCGACGAAGGCAAGGGGATGCGGTCCATGGCCATAGCGGCTCCGGACTAACGGAGACTGGAAATGGCGCGCACAGTGAAGCCATTCAGCCCAGGTTTGAGGGGGTGCCAGTCCCTCCTGGCCGAACCAGTCCTTGCGATACCATAGCAGGGCCAGGTCAGCCTCCGCAGGGATCGCGTACAGGGATCCGTGGAGATAATGGAGAGAGCGGACAGGTGCGATCAGGTCGGCGGCGATCTCCTCGGCTACGTGGTGATCGATCGCGTTGAGTGCATGAAGATATCCTCGCTCGGCGAACTCCGCAATCCACACGGAGTCGATCAAAGAAATATCAGAAACCGTTCCCTGAGCCACCGCCATCGTTAAGTGGCCGCGCAGCTTGGGAAAGTCGACGATGCGAAAGTGCAGGCGCACCGGATTCTCCGGATGTTCGTCATTCCAGAGCGCCGCTGCCTGCTGGAGGGGCCAGCACCAGCGATCACCGGTTAGGGTGATGGTCAGATCTTCTGGCTCGATTCGGGATGACCCGGCGGGCGGTATGCTGACGAAGGTTCCGCGCCCCGGATAACGAGCGATAAAACCTTGCTCCATGAGCCGGCGCAGCGCCCTGCGCACGGGTGTGCGGCTAATGCCCAGCCGCTCGCAGAACTCGAGCTCAGTTGGGAGGCGGTCCCCCGGCTGAAGCTCCCCGCGCTCGATCTGCTGGCGGATGAGCGTCGCAAGCTGGTGCGCGACTGGCTCAGGACGGTCCCGGTCGATTCTCATGCTCTTCCCCGCGTCGTGGAACCCATCTCTCAGCGATTGCTGAGTTTGGCTCCTATTGTTATCATCCCTGTGATTGTATAGACCTTAGCGCCCTATGGAAAGACCCCCAGCATTATCGAGATGTGACATCCCGGTTTCCCCGGGACGAAACTTGACGTGCTCGGCGCGCTGCGCGAGAATGCCAATAGATACCAAAGTCTTGACATTGTCGATGCCGTACAGTACGTTGTTTGCGCCGTGCAGTGTTCAACAACCCCGGCACGTGGGGAGAAAGGAGGGGGAGCAGCCTGCTGGGTCGTCGGTGCACGTAACTCGATAGCTCGTGCCTTTCGAAAACCTTCGCTGGTTGGCTTTGGGGATTGAACGATGGAGGTGACCCATGGGCAATGGTGCCTGGCGCGATCTCGTCAACCAACTACGCAGCCGGCGCATCGACCGGCGGGAGTTCATGAAGCGCGCTGCCGCGCTCGGGGCAGGCGCAACAGCGATCAGCGGCGCACTCCGGCAAGTTCCTACCCGCGCACAAGAGCCGACGAAAGTCACGTTCTGGACGACGTTCACTGACCCTGACCTCAGCATCCTCAAACAAATGGTTGAGACGTACAACGGGCAGGCGCAGGGCCATCAGGTGGAGCTGGTCCAGATTCCGCCCGCCCAAGTGACCGATACCACGAAGCTCATGACCGCCGTTCGTGGTGGCACCGGGCCGGATGTCTACCATCTAGACCGGTTCATCGTGGCCCAGCGCGCGGCTGATGGGTTGCTGCAGGATCTCAGCTCGCTCGGGGCAGATCTTAGTGCCTATATCGCCTTCGCGCGCGCAGAAGCGACCTTCAATGGCAAGCCCTACGCCCTGCCATTCGACACGGATGCTCGCGCCCTCTATTACCGGCACGATCTCCTGAAAGCCGCGGGTGTGGATCCGGCGGAATTGGACTCGTCCAAAGGTCCAGTCACATGGGACCGGGTCGCAGAGATTGCCGGGCCGATCAATAAGCAGGACTCGGCTGGTAACTACTCGCAAATGGGCTTCATCCCCTGGGTGAATCAGGGCTGGCACTACACCTATGGCTTCTCCTGGGGCGCGAAGTTCTTTGATGAGACCAAATGCGAGGTGACGCCGGACGAGCCAGCTATGGTCGAGGCCTCGACCTGGGTCCAGAATTACTGCGCTGAGCTCGATGCCGCGAAGGTCAACGCCTTTGGCGGCCCCACCATGCAACCTGGCTTCCCAGCTCAGCAGCACCCGTTCATCGTTGGCACTTTGGCGATGCAGATCACGGGCGACTGGGCAATCAACCAAATGCAGACCTACGCGCCAGAGGTGGAGTACGGCATTACCTGGATGCCGGTGCCGAAAGAAGGTGACCCGTCGGTGACGTGGGCTGGCGGATGGTCGGTGGTGATCCCACAGGGCGCCAAGCACGTCGAAGAGGCGTGGACCTTCATGCAGTGGTTCGCAGGCGAACCGGGCCAGCGCATCTACACGAAGGAGAGCAAGCATCTGCCGACGATCGAGGCGTTGCTTTCCGACGCAGAGCTCTTCGAGGAGCGCCACAAGTTCTTTGCCGAGCTCCTGCCGACGGCCAAGAACCGGCCGCCGCTGCCGGTTGGCGCGAAATATTGGGACGAGCTGAGCGTCGCCTGGCAGAAGATCTATCTCAACGAGGAGAAGCCGGAGGAGGCGCTCAAGACCGTCAAGGAGCGGGTTCAGCCGGATCTCCAGCGGTTCTGCCCAATCACGATTAGCTGAGATCGTTGTGTCGCCGGGCGGGGAGAGGATTCCCGCCCGGCAACCCGTCGATACGCCGGGCGCATGAGCGCACCAGGTTCCGACCGGAGGTGGCATTGTGGCCGTTGAAACGCTGGCTGTTCCGGCACGCCCTGCCGCCCGCTTCGAGCGTTTGCGGCTCAGCCGGCGTGAACGCCGTAATCTTGCCGTCGGCCTGTTATTTGTGAGTCCGTGGCTTGTTGGCTTTCTCGTCTTTCTGCTGTATCCCATTGTCTACACAATTCGGATCAGCTTTACGCGATACAGCGGGTTTGGCACGCCCGAGTGGATTGGATTGGGCAATTACCGGGGGCTGCTGAGCGACGATCTGTTTTGGACTGCGGTCTACAACACGCTGTACTACACGGTCCTCGCGGTCCCTTTAGGGGCGGCGGTGGCAATGGTGCTCGCCCTGGCGATGAATCAGCCGCTGCCGGAGGTGCCAATTTATCGTGCCATCATTTACATTCCCTCGGTTATTCCTCTGTTTACTCTGACATTTGTCTACCAGAATCTTGTCCATCCCACGCAAGGTGTGTTCAACCGGTTTTTGATCTGGCTCGGGCTGCCGAATATCAATTGGTTTGGAGATCCGCGGTATGCCAAGCTCGCCCTGGTCCTGCTGGCCCAATATGGCGCGGGGCAGGTGGCCGTGATTTTTCTGGCCGGGTTGAAAGGGATCCCAACGCCGCTCTATGAAGCGGCTTCACTCGATGGAGCCAATGCCTGGCGACGCTTCTGGGGGATTACGCTGCCGCTGATGACGCCGGTGATCCTTTACGACATCATCCTTGGCGTCAGCTTGGGCCTGCAAATCTTCACCCAGGTCTACATCATCAGCGGTGACCCGCCCGGCGGACCGGCGAATTCGACACTCATGTATGTTGTGTATCTCTACAACAATGCCTTCCGATTTGGCGCCATGGGCTATGCCGCGGCGCTGGCGTGGATTCTGTTCGTCGTGACGCTTATCTTGTCGCTTCTCATCTTTCGCTCGTCACGGTGGTGGGTGCACTACGAGACGACGTGAGCGCAGATCCTGTACCTGAATTGGTGAGCAGCTAGCGCGGTAGATCAACACGTTGGGGGATGACATGGCCAAGGCGGTAACGATCGAGCAGGCGCAGACGTGGCCGGCGACTCGCGCGCGCCGGCACTGGCTGGCAAAGCATGCCTCGCAACAGGTTGTTCCCCGGGCGCTGCTCGTGCTGCTCTGTGGGTATTACCTGTTGCCCTTCTATTGGATGCTGGTCAATGCCCTCAAATCGAACCGCGAGTTATCGTTGTACCCTCCAACGTGGTTCCCGCATCAGATCGAATGGTCGAATTTCAGCCGCGCTGTCGAAGTCTTTCCGTTCTGGCGATTCTTGGGAAATACCAGCTTCCTCACCCTGTTCACCGTGATCGGGGTGGCGTTGACGAATCCCATTGTCGCCTATGGCTTCTCGCGCATCGAATGGCCGGGGCGCAACGCTTTGTTCTATCTGGTCCTGGCGACCGTGTTCATTCCCTATCCGGCCCTGATCGTGGCGCTATTCGACATCTTTGCGCGGCTCCATTGGGTCAACACCTTCAAGCCGCTGGTCGTACCGTTCTTCTTCTGCTTTATTCCATCGCCGTTTTGGATCTTCTTGCTACGACAATTCTTCCTGCGCATTCCGCAAGAGCTTTCGGACGCGGCGCGCCTTGACGGCGCAAGCGAGCTTCGCATCCTCTATCAAATCATCATGCCGCAATCCTGGCCGGCTCTCAGCGCCGTCAGCCTGTTTGCCGCGTTGCATGCGTGGAACGATTTCCTTGGCCCCTTGCTGTATCTTCAGGATCCAAGCAAATACACACTGTCGATTGGCCTGACATTTTTCCAATCGCAATCGCGGTATGATATTCAGTTCAATCTCCTGATGGCTGCCTCCGTGCTGGTCATCCTCCCCGTCGTTCTCATCTTCCTGTCCTTCCAGCGGGCATTTGTCGAGGGTGTCACGGTTGGCAGCTTCAAGTGAGTGTGATCTCCCGTCATCGCAGTGTGGGGCGGAGTGAAACCCATTCGCACTGCCATGATGGCTGACGCTGGGCTTGCTCTGTGGAGCAGGTGATTGATGGAATGATGTGAGAGGAGTGATGACTCTCGATGCTGAGCGCCTATGACAGCCGGCGATTGCAGCGGGCGGCTCGCCGGCTTGAAGAGATTCGCGCCTGGCGGAATGCGCGCGAATATCCCATCCGCGAGTGGCGGTTCATTCCAGCCGGGGGTGAGCCGCGTGTCTTGACGCTGAAAGATTTCTGGCCGGTCGTGACCACGCCGGTGTGCTTTGAGGCAACAGCGCAGATCCCCCAGGATTGGGCGGGGCTGCCCGTGGAGCTGGAGCTCTGGCTTGGCGGCGAAGGGCTAGTGCGTCTTTCGACCGGTTTCCAGGCAGGACTGGATCCCTTTCATCATAGCTTCCCAGTCGCGGAGGCTGCGCGGGGTGGGGAGGCGGTCGCAATCGAAGCCGAAGTCGTGCCGAAGGGGATGTTCGGCTCGCACATCCCCGAACCGCGGATCGAGCGCGCGCACCTCGTTGTGCCGCAGCGTGAGGCGCGGGCGTTGGAGCGCGACTTGGCAATGATCATCGCCGCTTGCGAGCAGCTTCAGGCGATAGATCATGAGGTCGTTCCTTTGCTGCTCGACCTGCTCGATGATGCGCTGGCCGAGATCGGGCGTGCCTGGCCGACGGCGACCGATGTGTCGGTAACCCGGCTGGTGCTCGGCTATGAGAACACGATCGGCTCAGGCGTGCTTTCGGTGCCGCCGAGCTACGGTGTTGAGGCGTGGGATGTGTTCCCGCCCTACCAGCCCATCTGGCAGTCTCCGCCACCACCCCGCCCGCTTGAGCCGCTGCCTCCAGACGCGATTGCCGCGGTCCAGGCGGCACGCGAGCTCATTGCCACCCGGCTTGAGGCGCTCAAATGCGACTACCCACCGGTTGGCCGCCTGGCGCTAACGGGCCATGCCCATATTGATCTGGCCTGGCTTTGGCCAGTTGCGGAGACGCGGCGCAAGGGGCGACGCACCTTCTCCTCGGTGCTGGCGCTCATGGAGCGATATCCGGATTTTACGTTCAATCAGTCCTCGGCCCAGCTTTATGCCTGGATCGAGCAGGACGATCCAGATCTCTTCACTCGTGTCAAGGAGCGCGTGCGTGAAGGACGCTGGGAGCCGATTGGGGGATCGTGGGTCGAGCCAGACTGCCAAGTCACCGGCGGCGAGTCGTTTGTGCGCCAGTTGTTCTATGGCCAGCGGTACTTCGAGCGAGCGTTCGGCCGTCGGAGCACGGTTGCCTGGTTGCCTGACGTCTTCGGATTTTCTGGCGCGATACCGCAATTGCTCCGCGGCGCCGGAATCGAGGGTTTCTTTACGATCAAGCTCACCTGGAATGAAACCAATCGCTTCCCGTACGATCTCTTCGTGTGGGAAGGCATTGACGGCAGCCGGGTGACTGCCCATATGTTCCGCAATCTGCCACCGGCCCACGGATATAACGGCAACATTGCGCCGCTGGATACCCTGCAAACCTGGCGCAATTTCGAGGGGAAGCGGCTCCATCCGGAATCGCTGCTGGCATTCGGCTGGGGCGACGGCGGTGGCGGCCCCAGCGCCCGGATGCTCGAAAACTATTCCCGAATCAAGGACTTCCCCGCGCTCCCACGCCTGCGCATGGCCAGCATCGAGGAGTTCTTCGCCTCGCTTCCGTCGCCGGACCGGTTGCCGACCTGGGCCGGTGAACTGTACTTGGAATTTCATCGTGGCACGCTGACCACCCAGGCACGGGTGAAAGCGCTAAACCGCGCTGCCGAGCACCGCTTGCTGGAAGCAGAAGCGTTTGGGGCGCTGGCCGCGCGCGCCGGCTTCTCCTATCCGCACGACGACTTGGAGGCGGCGTGGAAGATGCTCCTGCTCAACCAGTTCCATGACATTTTGCCCGGATCATCCATTCACGAGGTCTATCACGATGCCGTGCCGGCGCTCGAAGGGGTTGTCGCCACCGCGACGGCCGCGCGAGACAAGGCGTTGCGCTTCCTGAGCGGCAGTGGCGACGGCGGGTGGATCGTCGCGAACGCGAGTATGCGGCCTCGTCCGCTGTGCGCCCTCTTGCCACGGGAGGCGCCGGCTGTGCTGACCGATGGGGAAGGACGCGTCCTGCCAAGCCAGGTGACTGAAGACGGTGTCCTGGTTGCGGCGACAGACGTGCTGGTACCAGCGCTGGGCTGGGTGCGGCTCGGGCGCAGCGCTGGCGATTCTCGCTCTGTTGCTGAAGTGACAGGGGTATCCGCAAGTGCGGACGGCGGCGCGTTTGTGATCGAGAACGATTTGCTGCGCGTCGTGATTGGCCAGGATGGGACGCTGGCGTCCGTTTTCGACAAGGCGGCTGGACGTGAGGCGCTCGCCGGCCGCGGCAACCAGCTCTGGGCATATACCGATAAACCGCGGGTCTACGACGCTTGGGACATCGAAGAGTCCTATGAGCGTGAGGGAGCCGAGGTTGGGGGTGTTACCGCGGTCGACATTGTGGAGCAAGGGCCATTGCGCGCGGCTGTCCGAGTCCATCGCGTATTCCGCGATTCGCGTATCACGCAGACGTACCGCTTAACCACGGGATCGCGGCGCGTTGATGTCGTGACCGAGATCGACTGGCATGAGCGGATGCTGCTGCTGAAAGCCCTCTTCCCCCTCGCCGTTCATACCCATGAAGCGACCTTTGAGGCGATGTACGGTGTCGTTCGGCGGCCGACTCACCGGAACACAAGCTGGGATGCTGCGAAATTCGAGGCCAGCGGCCATCGCTTCGTTGACCTGTCCGAGACGGGCTACGGGGTAGCGCTCCTCAATGACAGCAAGTATGGTCATGGCGTCCACGGTCATGTTGTGACACTGAGCTTGCTCCGGGGGCCGATGTATCCGGATCCTTTTGCCGATGAAGGCCACCACCGCTTTACCTACAGCCTGCTCCCCCATGCGGGCGATTGGACGGCGGCTGGCGTCGTGTTCGAGGCGTTTGCGCTCAACAGTCCGCTGGTCGCGCTGCCAGCCGGAACGGCCGATGGGAGGGCGCCAGCAAGCTGGGGCTTTGTCGAAACCGGCGGGCTGCCTGTGGCGCTCGGTGCGCTCAAGCCTGCGGAGGATGGAGAGGGCATGATCCTGCGCATCTACGAGCCGCATGGAGCCAGAGGCACGGCGCTGTTGCAGTTTGGTGAGGATGTGAAACGGGCAGAGCGGGTGAATCTGCTTGAGGAGCCGGTGACTGGCGCGGATGGATCGCTGCGGGTGGACGGCTCGACCATTGAGCTCAGGCTCCGTCCGTTCGAGGTGGCCACGTTGCGGGTTGTCTTCTGATCCACGCGTGCTGCTGTCTGGCCGATGCTGCTCGTCCGGGAGCACAGCCATGATGATCGTCCACATGATCGGCAACGCCCACATCGATCCAGTCTGGCTGTGGCGCTGGCAAGCAGGCGCCGACGAGGCGCTCGCCACCTTTCGCTCGGCTGCTGACCGCTGCGACGAGTACCCCGAATTCATTTTCACCCGTGGGGAGTCCTGGCTCTATCAGCAGGTTGAGCGGGTGGACCCGGCGCTCTTCGAGCGGGTGCGCAATCTCGTTGCCCGTGGCCAGTGGCACATCACCGGCGGTCAGTACGTCCAGCCTGATACCAACATGCCCACCGAAATGGGATGGCGGCGGCAGTTCCGGCATGGCCGCCGGTATTTTCGAGAGCGGTTCGGCGTTGAGCCGAAGGTCGCCTACAACGTTGACTCCTTCGGGCACCCGGCAACGCTGCCGGACATCCTGGTGAGCGAAGGCTACATCGGGTACGTCTTTCATCGGCCTAACCAGCGCCAGGTGCCGCTCCCGGCCACCACCTTCCGCTGGCGAGGGCCGGGCGGCGGCGAAGTGCTTGCCTTCCGCATCACTCCGGTCTATGTCACGCGGTCTGACGACCTTTACGGCCAGATCATGATCGCCCTGGACGCCGCCGACCCAGCACTCGGGCACACGATGTGTTTCTATGGGGTCGGCAATCACGGGGGCGGACCGACGAAAGGGAACATCGAGTACATCCTGGCACACCGCCATGCCTTTCCAGGGGTCGAGTTGCGCTTCAGCACACCGCAGGCATTTTTCGATGCGATCGCGGAGAAGCGCGATCAGCTTCCGATCGTGACAGAGGAGCTGCAACACACCTTCCCCGGCTGCTACAGCGTCATGCACGAGATCAAGCAACGGCAACGCCGTGGCGAGCACCTCCTCGATCAAGCCGAGCGAGCGGTCGGGATGTTGGCAGGGAGCGACGCAGAGCGGCAGGCGGCGAATTCCCGGCTCGACTCCGCTTGGGAAGACCTTCTCTTCACCGAGTTTCACGATATCCTCTCCGGCACGTCGATTCCCTCGGCCTGGGATGCGGTGCGGGCGATGCAAGGGCGCGCCTGGATCACCGGCGAGGAGGTGATCTATGACGTGACCCGGCGGTGGGCGCGGCGAGTGCTGCCACCGGTCAATCACCACCAGGTGGTGACGCTTAATGTCGATTCTGCGCTGTGGACGGGCCTGATCGAGCACGAGCCGTTCCTGGATTTCGACGTCTGGGGCGATCGCTGGCTGAGCGATCTTGATGGCAGGCCGCTCGACTACCAGCTCGTCCAGTCGGAAGCGGCGCTCCACGTCGTGCGCATCCTCTTCCCGGCCCGCATCCCTGCCGGCGGCGCCGTCCAGGTGCTCATCCGCACCGACCCGGCACCTGATCGCGCGCCGGCCCAGACAGACCTCAGTGTCTCACCCGATGCCCTCGCCAATACTCACGTGCGCGTGGAGCTCGATCGTGCAGGCATTCGGCGGCTGCTGGTCGGTGGCAGGAACGTGCTTGGTGAGCGCGGCATCCGCCTCCATCTCAGAGAGGACCACACCGACACGTGGACGTTTCTCACCGACCGATTTGCAGAGCCGGTGGCGGCGGAGTTCCTGTGTGATGGGTGGGTGGTGGAAGAGACTGGCCCGTTGCGCGCTCGCGTCCGCGCCGAAGGCTGGCTTGGCCGGTCGTGGGTGCGCTGGACGCTCTCCCTGTGTCGTGACGACCCACGCCTGCACATCCTGCTGGAGACGGCATTTGCCGAGCGCTACACCGCGCTGCAGCTACCGATCCATCTGGCCAGCACTCCATCGCGCTGGACAGACGGGCTGGCGGGGGGAAGCGTCGAGCGAACGCCGAATCCGGCCGAGTGGCCGGTCCTGGGCTGGTCGCGGGTCGAGGTCGGTGGGCAGCGGCTGGCATTGGTGACGAACGACGCGTACAGCCTCAGCCTCGATGGCGATATCTGGCAGTGGACATTGCTGCGCAGCCCGAGGATGGCCTGGGGCGGTGGGCAACCCGACGTGTATGCTGGCCGTGACTGGCACACCGACCAAGGGCCGCACACCGTTGCCATGATCCTCCACGTGTCCGGGACGCTCGACGATGCGGCGCTCCATGTGGCCGCGCGCCAGGAGGCGCAGCCGCCGATCGTCTTCGACCGGTACGAAGGGGTGCAGCGCCCGCCTTGGGGGAGCCAGCCACCGCGCCTCCTCTGGACTGATGCCGAGGCACGGGCTTTTGCAGACGGGAAACTGACGCTGCGTTCGGGGGATCACCAGACTCCGTGACATCGTATGGGCGATTCCGCCTGCCAGGGCAGCATGCGGATGCGGTGAGCGTAAACAAGGAGAGATCGCTCAACCGGCATGAGTTCAGGGTGGAATGGCTTCAACCGTGCCATCGCTTGCGCAATGCGCTCTGCCTGAGCATGCGAAGCGAAAAACCCCGCCTCGCACGACCAAATCGGATGAAGCGGCCTGCTCTCGAAGAGATGGCGCCGTTGTCATCGCGATTCCGGGAGCCTTCTCCCGAGTCTGCCCTGAGCGAAGCCTGCCCTGAGAGTCGAAGGGTCGAAGGGGCAGCGGTTGAGCCCCGCGCGATGGCGACTCCCAAGCCGGGCGACAGCCCTTCAGCTTGGATTGCCGTCGCTCAGTCGAGGTCGGGCTGTCCACCCGTGGGAGTGGTGCCGGTCATCCGGTGGTGACTCGGAGGCGTTTCCTCGACTGTGCACTCCAAATGCATGATTGCACTGGCATGGAAGGACAGGTCGTGACCAGAAATCAGGCGATCCAAGGCATGCCGGCGGCGCCGGCAGCCACGATAATCCCAAGGAGCAGCAATGCGACGCCCACCCCGGTGGAAGCATGCCGGCCGAGGGGGAGCACTTTTTCGGCGAAGACGACGAGTGTCAGGAGCGCCATCCAGGCCAGGCTCATCACCCCGACTGCCACCAGGACGGCGAAGAGCGCCCAGCAGCAGCCCAGGCAGTACCCTCCGTGCACGAGCCCCATCCGCCACGCGCCGGTGTACCCATCTCGCCAGTGTTGGGTCACGAATCCTAACGGTGTGCGGCAATGGTCGAGGCAAACCTTCTTGAGCGGCGTAAGCTGATAGAGGCCGGCCAGGCCCAGCGTTGCACCCAGAGCGATCGGCGCCCAAGTGGCCCGGCTGCCCGCGTCCAGCGCGTTCGCAAGCTCGCTGCCGAGCCGCACCAGCACCCATGTGGCGGCGCCGACTGTCGTCCAGATAAACAGATAGCCACTGCCGAAAACCCAGGTTGGCACGAAGGCGCCGCTCCTCGCCCGGCGTTGGGCGTTGATCGTGTGATAGAGAAGGAGCATCGGAGCAGCCGCCGGGAACATCATCGCGGCCATCATTACTGCCCAAGCAAGCAGGAACGTGGAGAATCCGTCCCATGACCAGCCCGCCTCGGCCATGCCTGCCATTCCAGAGGCGGCTGCTGTTGGTATCCCTTCCGCCGGCGGCTCGTCCATCGTCATGCCATCCATGCCGGCATGGTTACTGGTCGCGGGGACCGAATCTCCCGGCGCGGCGCCACCTCGCGCCACAATCCCCATTGGCATGTCCATCGTGCGGGCTTGGTGCACGGTGAGTGCCCAGGCACCAATCGTGAGAACGGCGAGTGCACAGAGGACCGCAAGCTGTCCGCGCGCGATGGGGGTGGCTGGCGGCCACCGCGATCGCCGCTGCCGGATTGGCAGGCGAGGTGATGCCGGCTCATTCCCCTGAGCCGGCACCGGTGATGAGGGTAGCATTGGCATTCAAGCGTTCCAGGAGAAGTTGCCGCGGGCGCCGGATTTCGTCTCAAACTGGCGCAAGTCCGGATCGGTCCAGCGGCTGGCGCTCGGCGCTAGCTCGACCTCCTCCATGCCGAGCGCGGCCACGAAACCCCCGCCTCGCATGGTGAATCCCTGCCCCTGCCCATCGCGCACCAGACGTGATTGCACCCTTCCTGTGTCGTCCACAGTGACCGTGATCGCGTCGCCCTCGTCGGCCACGGCGATGCGTGCCGTTCGGGCTGGCAGCCACGTGCTGATGAGCGGGGCGAGGGCCGCCATCGGGCCGCCCTTCTGCCCACTCAGAATTGCCTCGAGCTCGCGGCGTTGCTCGGGACTGGCCGCCGCATCGATATAAAGGCGGGCGGTCGCGTTGCCGTCGAAGAGCGTTGGCCCAGGGAAGTCGACGGCGAAGATAGCGGTGCGCCCACTCAGGTTAACCCCATCTGAGGTGCCCTCGCTGACGCGGAAGGCGATAGCGCTCGCGCACCAGCCTTGGTCCATGAGCATCAGCTCCTGGACAGTGAACCAGCAGGGGCAGAACATGTTGCAACTGCACGTCTCAATCAGTTGTCCGGTCAAGCGCCAGGCCATGGGTACCTCCTCCATCGTCGAGTGAGACTGAGAGACGACGATAACCCGTTACCGGCCGCCGGGTTCTAGACTGTGCGCAACGCTCACCCCATGCTACACCCGTTTCGGTGGTTGTCAACCTGTGACACGCTCCTGTTCGAAGATCGGCGTGCGAGCGACCGGGATCTGAGCGGCTGGGAGGGGGATGATCGCCGCACGTGACCGTCCCTCATGACTTCAGTCGCTTCCGTTCCGGGTCGAAGCGCGGCTCTTTTGCCACTCGCGCTGAACAGCGCTCGCCGAAATACTCAATCTCGACCGGCGTGCCCTCTGCTGCGCACTCCACGGGCAGGTAGCTGTAGGCAATGCTCTCCCCGACCGAGTAGCCGAAGGCGGCGCTCGTCACATAGCCCAGCACGCGGTTGCCACTCAACACCGGCTCCTTCCCCATCACCACCACGTCCGGGTTATCCAGCACCAGGCAGCAGAGACGACGGGTGACGCGCTCCTTGGTGCGAAGGCAGGCGTCGCGACCAATGAAGTTACCTTTGTCAAGCTTGACGGCAAAGCCGAGACCAGCCTCATAGGGGTTGTATTCAGTGTGCATGTCGGCGCCCCAGAGGCGGTAGCCCTTCTCGATCCGTAGCGCGTCGAAGGCGGCGCGGCCGGCGGCGATGATCCCGTGTGGCTGACCGGCCTGCCAGAGGAGGTCCCAGAGACGGCCACCATACTCCGCCGGGGCGTACAGCTCCCAGCCGAGTTCCCCGACGTACGAAACGCGCAAGGCAGTTACTGGCACCTCGCCAACAAAGATCTGCCGGGCAGAGAAGTAAGGGAACGCTTCGTTCGAGAGATCGGTGCCAGTGAGTGTGCGGAGCACATCACGCGCTCGCGGTCCCCACAGGCCGGTGCAGCAAAGCGCTCCGGTGACGTCGCGGAGATACACGCTTCCGTCTTCCGGCAGATGCCTGCGGAGCCAATGGAAATCGAGCGGGCCGTTGCAGCCGATCTGGAAGCGGTCTTCTGCCAGCCGGGCAATCGCCATGTCGCTGCGGATGCCACCGGCCTCGTCGAGCATCAGGGTGTAGACAACCGAGCCGGCCGGGCGGTCGAGTTGATTCGTCGTCATGCACTGGAGGAAGGCAAGCGCTCCAGGACCGGATACCTCCAGCTTGGGCAGCGGCGTCATGTCGAAGAGCGCGACGCGCTCGCGGGTAGCCAGATGCTCAGCCCCTGCGATCGGAGACCAATACCGCGCCGCCCAGCCGGTGCGTCCCCGCGGGTGGTACATGTCGAGCAACGGTGCGTTGGCCTCGTACCAGCGGGGTTGCTCCCAGCCGCGCGCCTCGAAGAATGCGGCGCCGAGCTGCCGTTCTTGCTCGTAGAACGGGCTCTTGCGGAGTGGACGTGGCTCCTCCATCGGCTGCAGGGGATGGATGATGTCGTAGACCTCGATGTAGTGCGTCCGGCCGCGGGCGCGCACGTAGGCCGGGCTGTGAACGTGTGGCTCGAACCGGTTGAGATCGGCCTCGCGCAGGTCGACCCAGGCCTTGCCGCTGGTCAATAGCTCGGCCACGGCGCGCGCCGCTCCGCCGGCATGCATGATCCAGATCGCTTCCGCAACCCAACAGCCGCGGACATCCGCCGCCTCGCCGATGAGCGGGAAGCCGTCCGGGGTAAAGGAGAACATACCGTTGTACGCCTCGGCGATCTGCGTCTGCCGGAGCGCGGGGATCAGCGACAGGGCTTCCTGCCAGGCAGGTTCGAAGGCCGCTGCGTCAAACGGGTTGGAGGCGGGCATGTCGTCCGGCTGGCCGTGCGGGCGGATTGCCTCGGCCTCGACGAGCACCGGGTCGTGCTGGTATGACCCGACGGCGAAATGATCAAGGCGTTGCCGGAAGTACATATCCCGATCTTGATGGCGCAGGACGGGATAGCAGCCCCAGCGCGTCTCGCCGGCCAGCTCAGGCAAGGGGGTGGTCCAGGCAAGCTGGTGCTCAACAGGGATCAGAGGGATGGAGACGCCGGCCAGCTTGCCGACCTTCGGTCCCCAGATGCCGGCGCAGATCAGCACGCGGTCGGTGGCGATGCGGCCAGCGGGCGTGACCACGCCGCGAACCCGGCCTCGCTCCACCTCGATACCGGTGACCGGAGTGCGCTCGTAGAATTCGGCGTGCGGCTTGGCGAGGTTGGCCATCGCCGCGCACGCTTGAACCGCTTTGGTGACGCCATCGGACGGCACGTAATAGGCGCCCAGGATCTTGGTGGCATCCAGGAATGGGAGTTTTTCCCGCGCTTGGTCCGGGCTGAGGAGACAGGCTTCCTCGCCCCAGGATTTCGCCCAGCCCAGTTTGCGCTTCAGATCTTCCCAGCGCTCTGGTGTGACGGCGACCTCCATACTTCCGACCTGGTAGAAGCATGGCTCGCCCTCGTAGTCCAGGCTGGAGACAAGCTGAATGGTCTCCCTGCCGAACTCGGTCATCATCCGGGAGCCGCCGGTATGGAAATGGATGCCTGGAGCGTGGGACGTCGAGCCGCCGGCTTTGAAGAGCGGTCCTTGCTCTAGGACGACGATATCTTGCCAGCCGAGCCGGCTGAGGTAGAGAGCGGCGCCACACCCGACGATCCCGCCGCCGATAATGACGATTGATGCGGTGCGTTCCATGGAGACTGTTCCTCCTGCGTGATCAACTGATTGGCTGCCCAATTCGATTGAGCGTGCGAACCTGGTCGTCAGCACCGGCCCCAAGCCGCTCTAACACGAAGTCGCGGAATCCGGCAATGTGCAGCTCGTTTTCGACATAGATGCCCCCCTGTGCGTAGGCTCGCGAACCCATGCCGAGCTGCGTCAGTTCACAGACCTCCCAGTCCTGCCGGTTGGTGATATCGAAGACCGCTACCGTGTCGCTGGGATCGAAGTCCGGCTTCGCGACCTCGGTTGCGTCAAAAAGCCAGTCGCAGACGACGCGCGAGCGGTCCGGCGCGAGTGGCTGGAGTATGTGCAGAATGACATGATCGGGCAGGAGGTTGACAAACACATTCGGCCAGAGGACCCAGGCGATATACAGCCGGTCATCCTCCGGCAGCAAGCCAGGCAGGCGTGAGCGGGTGCGCTTGCCGGAGAGTGTGAATCCGTCAATATCGTCAGCGAACGCCGTGCCCTCGCCGGGACGGCCCTGGTACGAAATGCCCTGGCGGAAAGCTGGAAGAAGTCGGACGAGCTCGGGATGCACCGGCGCGCAATGGTAGCACTCCATGAAATTCTCGACGATCAGCTTCCAATTTGCCGCGATCTCATAGGTGATTGACTGCCCAACCTTGAGCTCACCGAGGCGATACCGGGCGAACCGGTCAAGTGAGCCAAGGCGCTTGATGATTGGTGGTTCGAGCTGGGTAGCAATCGGCTCCGGGGCATCCGACAGATTGATCCAGACTAATCCTTCCCAAATCTCCAGGCCGACCGGGATGAGGCCAAACGAGTTCCGGTCGAGGCGCTCATCGTGCATCAGGTTGGGAGCACCAATGAGGCGACCATCCAAGCCGTATGACCAGGCATGGTAACGGCACTGGATGGCGCCGCTCACCTGGCCACAGCGCTCTGTGCATAGGCGCGCGCCGCGGTGCCGGCACACATTGAGGAAGGCGCGCAGCGCGCCATCGCGCCCGCGGATGACAATCACATTTTCTGGCCCGACATCGGCGAGAAAATACTGCCCGGCTTCTGGTATCACGTCGGCCCGACCAACGCAAACCCACATCCGGGAAAAAATACGCATCTGCTCCTGCGCATAGATGTCCGGGTCCACAAAGTACCGCCCGGGCAGGGTTGGCTCAAATTGCGTTTGTGTCTGCTCCTCGGCGACCATTGCCCGTCTCCTTCCAGCATTGCGTTGTTTCGCGTGGCAGTAAGGATAGCGAAAATCGAACGAGCGTACGCGCCCGGCCACGGTTTAGGACGGGGCTGTGCGACAATCTGCACCGGTATCGTGATGGTGGCAGTAGCGAGGGAGCACGAATCGTGGCCGGCACAGTCCGCGTGGGCATTCTCGGAGCAGGGGGGATCGCACGGCAGCACGCAATTGGCTGGCAGCGCAGCGCACCGCGCGCGGAGATCGTGGCGGTGGCCGACGTTTCGCTGCCACGCGCTCAGGCAATCGCTGAGCAATTCACCGGCGGTCGCGCACGCATCTACGACGGCATCGCGGCGCTGGTAGCGGATCCCGAGGTGGATGCGGTGGATATCTGCCTGCCGCATCACCTGCACACTGAGGCGATTGTCAGCGCGGCCAGGGCGGGCAAAGCGATTCTTTGCGAGAAGCCACTTTGCACCTCGCTCGATGATGCCAAGATCATCGCCAACACCCTCCGCCAGACGGAGGTTCCTTTTGTCATGGCGCACAACCAGCTCTTTCAGCCGAGCTTGATCGAGGCGAGGCGCTTGCTCACCACGGGCGTTCTTGGCCGGCGTTTCGTGGTTCGCTCAATCGAGACATTCCAGCATGGAGAAACAGCGGGCAGGCCATCGAGCCTCGTGCTGCCACCTGGCGAAAGCCCCTGGGCGTGGCGTTCTGACCTGGCGCGGATGGGCGGAGGTGAAGTCCTGGACACTGGCTGGCATGCCAGTTACCGCTTGCTCGCGCTGGCCGACGATCGCCCGACCGAAGTGGTGGCGATGACCGATCGCTTCTTCGTCCCTGGCTTGCCGGCTGAAGATACCGGCCTCCTCATGGTCCGGTTCGCCTCGGGCGCCATTGGGCACATCATCACGAGCTGGGCGTTCGACACCGTGGGCGGCTGGCACTTTGAGGTGATGGGCGAGCGCGGCGCGCTGGCGGGCGACGAGACGCGCTTGCTGCACCAGCTCCATGGGTGGCAAGAGGCCGCAATTCAGCCCTTCGAACCCGTTCATACCTTCTCCGCGGAAATCGCCCACTTCCTCGACGTCGTGCAGCGTGGAGCGCCGAACCTGGCAACGTTTGAATCGGCGGTCCGCGTGCTTCAGCTCACCATGGGCGCCTACCGCTCGGTTGCCGAAGGGCGGGTGATGCACCTGCCGGAGGATCCGCTCGCGGAACCGGAGCCGGTCGAGCGGCTGCGGGTAACCAGTGCGGCGGCTGCTGGCGGCGTGTAGAGCGAGGGGGAGGGGCGGATGAAAAAGACGATCAGCCTGGGGGCGATTGGCATTCGGGGCCGGTCGCTGCCGGAATCGCTTGAGCTTGCGCGCGCTGGCGGCTTCGATTCGATCGTGTTCGACGCGCGTGAGGTGGCCCGGCTGGCGGATGAGCACAGTATTGCCCATGTGCGCGAGCTGTTTGCGCAATCTGGCGTCCGTCCCGGTTACTGGGGATTGCCGGTGGCCTGGCGGCAGGACGACCAATGGCAAGAGGATCTTCGCGCGCTGCCGCGCCTCGCCGCGATGGCATGTGAACTCGGCTGCATTCGTGTGACGACCGGCGTCATGCCCGGCTCGGACGACCGGGAGTATGGCGCCAACCTCGCCTGGCACGTCGAGCGCCTGCGCCCGGTGGCCGAGGCGCTCGGCACGGAGGGGTGCCGGCTGGGGATCGAATTCATTGGTCCCAAGACGTTCCGGGCGCGTTTTCAGCACGAATTCATCTACACACTCGATGGGACGCTAGAGCTTGCGCGGGCGATCGGCACCGGCAATATCGGTGTGCTGCTGGATTCATGGCACCTGTACACGTCGCGCGGGTCAGTGACGGATGTGGAACGGCTCACGGCTGCTGACGTCGTAGCGGTGCATGTCAACGATGCCCCAGCGGGCATCCCGCATGATGAGCAGATCGACACCGTGCGCGCGCTCCCGCTGGAGACTGGCGTAATTGATCTTGCCGGCTTCATGCGCGCCTTGCAGATCATCGGCTATGACGGGCCGGTGATGCCGGAGCCGTTCAGCCAGAGACTCGAAAGCCTGGCGGCAACCGATCCTATCGCCGCCGTCCAGGAGGCCGGGCGCGCAATGGATGCCCTCTGGCGAGCGGCGGGATTGGCCTGAGTCAGTGTCTCGCGCAACGAGGAGGAACGATGCATCCCCGGCCACAATTGATTCGTGAGCGGTGGACTGACCTCTCCGGCCCGTGGCAGTTCGCCTTTGATGACGGTCATGTGGGGCTGAGAGATGGCTGGCCAGAGCGCGCCGATGTCTTCGACCGCATCATTCAGGTGCCGTTCCCGCCGGACTCGCGGGCGAGCGGCATCGCCGATCCCGCGCCCCATCCCGTCGTCTGGTACCGGCGCACCTTTGCTGATGTGCGGAGCGATCATGCCGAGCGGCTCCTGCTCCATTTCGGCGCTGTGGATTACCGGGCACAGGTCTGGGTCAACGGGCGCTGCGTTGCCGAGCACGAAGGCGGCCATACCCCCTTCACCGTTGACGTCACCGGCGCGCTTGGACGCGGCAAGGAGGAGCACGTCCTCGTCGTGCGGGCGGAGGACCGGCCGGAGGATCTTGCCCAGCCGCGTGGCAAGCAGGACTGGCAGCCCGAGCCTCACCGGATTTGGTACCACCGCACGACCGGCATTTGGCAGCCGGTCTGGCTGGAGCCCGTTCCTGCCATCTTCATTGCCGAGGTGCGCTGGACGCCTGACCTTGACCGTGCCCTGCTGGTGCTCGATCTGCGTCTGAATGCTCCGCCGGTGCGACCGCTGCTCCTCCGAGTGCGCTTGTCGTTGCACGGCGAGCCGGTTGCCAAAACGGCGGTTCTGATGGCCGATAGTGCGACCCGCGTGGCGATCGGCCTGGATGCGGCCGCTCTGGTCATGGATCGTGACCGCTGGCTCTGGTCGCCGGAGCACCCGAACCTTGTCGAGGCGGAGCTGGCGCTGCTTGACGGTGACCGGGAAATTGACGCGGTCCGCAGCTACGCCGGCTTACGCAGCGTTGGTGTCGCGGATGGCCGTTTCCTCCTCAACGGGCGGCCGTACTACCTGCGGCTCGCCCTCGAGCAGGGATACTGGCCAGACTCGCACTTGGCCGCGCCCTCCGCCGAGGCGCTCCGTCGTGAGGTCGAGCTGGCGAAGGCGCTCGGCTTTAACGGCGTCCGCATCCATCAAAAGGTTGAAGACCCGCGCTTCCTGACGTGGTGTGACCGCTTGGGGCTGCTGGTCTGGGGAGAGATGGCCAATGCCTATGTCTTTTCGCCGGTTGCCGCCGAGCGACTCGTCCGCGAGTGGCTTGAGGTTCTGCAGCGAGATGTCAGCCACCCGTGCATCGTCACCTGGGTGCCGATCAACGAGAGCTGGGGAGTGCCCAATGTGGCGCGCGACCCGGCGCAGCAGGCGTTCGTCCAGGGGCTGTACTGGCTGACGAAGGCGCTCGATCCGGCGCGGCCGGTCATCGGCAACGATGGCTGGGAGCACCTCGTGACCGATATCCTCGGCATCCATGACTACGCAGTTGATGGCGCGACGCTGCGGGAGCGGTACGGATCGGCTGAGGCAGTGGAGCGCACCTTGCGGGAGGTCCAGCCTGGTTCGCATCCACTTGTGCTCGAAGGTTTTCGCCGGCATGGACAGCCGGTCATGCTGACTGAGTTCGGCGGAATCCTCAACACCGAAGAGGCAGGAGCAGGAGCCTATGGGTACGGGACCGTCCGCGGCCGGGAGGCGTTCTTCGCCCGCTATGCCGATTTGGTCGGCGCCGTGCTCGATTCCCCGGCGATTGCTGGCTTCTGCTACACGCAACTGACGGACACCGAACAGGAGCGCAACGGCCTGCTGACCGCCGAGCGAATACCGAAACTCGACCCGGCGGTCATACGGGCGATCAACACGCGGCCGTCGCGCGCGGTCCCTGCCGAGACAATTGCAGCGCAGCAGCGCGCGGCCGAAGACGAGAATTGAGCGGGGCGCGAGCGCGAATCGCTACGCGGGCCGCGACGCGCCTTCTAGATCGCGCAACACTTCCAGCGCGCAGTTGCGGCCGGGAGCGCCAAAGACCGCTCCGCCGGGCCAGGCGCCGCTTCCGCACAGGTACAGACCGTCAACCGGCGTGCGGTAATCGGCATAGCCGGGAACCGGGCGGAACGCGAACATCTGGTCTGGCAGGATTTCGCCGTGGAAGATGTTTCCGCCCGTAATGCCGACGATCCGCTCGATATCCGGCGGGCCGAGCACGGTCATGTGCTCGATCGCGTCCGGCAGGTTCGGCGCGTATTCGGCAAAGGTCTCGATGATGTTCTTGCCGATCTCATCCCGGCGCTCATCCCATGTGCCTTCGGCCAGGTCGTACGGCGCGTACTGGACGAACATGCTGAGCGTGTGCTTGCCAGCGGGCGCCAGGCCATCTTCGGTCGCCGTCTGGATGTAGCAGTCCATGAAGGGGCGGCGGGAAGGATGCCCCCGCTTGCAGTCGTCCCAGGCGCGTTCCAGATAGTCCACCGACGGGTTGATCGTGATGCCGCCGGTGTGCTGCGGACCGACTTCTGTGCCGGGACAGCAGGTGAAGTTGGGCAGCTCGCGCAGCGCGAGCAAGACCTTGACGACTGAGCCCTTGACCTTGAGCCGCTTGATGCCGTCAACGAAATCGCTGGGTAAATGGCGCTCGCCGACCATGCCGAGGAACGTCCGGTGTGGATCGGCATTGGAGAGCACGACATCGGCGGTAAACCGGCGGCCATCGATGAGGCGGACGCCGCGTGCCCGGCCGTCCTGGATGTCGATCTCCGCAACCTCGGCGCTGGTGACGATCTCAACACCATGCTCGCGGCCGAATGCAGCGAGTGCCTTGGCGATCGAGCCCATTCCGCCTTTGACGAAACCCCAAGCGCCCTGGTGTCCATCAATGTTGCCGATCAGGTGATGAAACTTGACATACGTCGTGCCAGGCGTGAGGGGACCGGCGTTGACGCCGATGACGCCACCGGTGCAGAGCGGGGCTTTGATCTCTTCTGACTCGAAGAAACGGTCGAGGACTTCGGCGATGCTCGTCATCGTCAAGGTGCGCCAGTCGTCGAGTCCTTGGGGGCCAGAGAAGGCTTGCTCGATGTCGTCCCATGTCGGTGCGGGCCGGAGCATGAGTGGGCGCATGCGAGCGACGATTCGATCCCACATTGCCCAATAGGCATCATAGGCCCTGGCGTCTTTCGCTGAGAACTTCGCAATCTCCGCGCGGGTCCGGTCGCTGTCCAGAAAGGTCATCAGGTAGCGGCCGTCGGGGAACGGGCAAAAATAGGTCGGCTCAAACGGGCGCACATGGTAGCCGTGACGCTTGAGCTCGAGGTCCTCAACGACTTCCGGTAGGAGAAGGCTGCAGACGTAGGAGCAGGTGGAGAGGTGGTAGCCCGGCCAGAACTCCTCGGTCACGGTCGCCCCGCCGATGATGTCGCGCCGTTCGAGCACCAGCACGCGTTTGCCGTGCTTGGCGAGATACCCGGCGGCAATCAGACCGTTGTGACCGGAGCCGATGATAATCGCATCGTACTGGCGCTGGGACGGATTTTCCTTGACAGAGTCGTTCAGGCTCTTCATGACACGCAACTCGATTCCCTGCGGGCCGCTCAGGCCCCACTCCTCATCGCTATGACGTGCGGTGGGCAATGCACCGGCTGGCGAGCCGGTATTATCGCAGACTGAGCGCGTCAGCGAGGCGATCAAGGAACGCGACTTCCGCTTCGGAGACGCGCCGTCCGCCCAGGCCAAGAAAGCCGCCGCTCTTGGCCGCCGAGACAACTTCAACCGCGATGCCATACAACCACCGCTTGAAATCCTCCGCTTCGCCGGGATCCGCGGCGCGAGCGAGGATGGCCGACGCTTGCCGGCATCGCTCAAGCGTATCGGGCACGAGGTCCTCGGTGACGCGTTCGCTGAGCTCAAGCACGCGCTGCTCGCCTTGGCCGTCATGCTTGTAAATCTCGAATACGACTTGGATCAGCGAGTTGTCCCGGCTGGCCGTCGCACCAGAAGCGAGACCTGTCAGGCCAGCGATCAGCTCTTTGATTGTCCCGAATTCTCCTGCTGGCTCCGCAGCGACGGCAGCGGCGACTACCCTGGCTGGTAACTCAGCAAGGAGTGTCCATTCGGCAGGCGTAAACACATCGTGGCGGGACATCGTGCACCTCTACGCTGGAGGTCGCTCGTTGCTTTCCAGTGGCGACTGGTGGCTGGCCGTCACGGAATTATAGACACCAGCGTTCCCTCTGGCGCCCATCCATAGAGGAATTCCGCCACGTCAAGCGGTAAATTCACGCAGCCATGACTCATAGGTGTGCCAAAGTTGTTGTGCCAGTATGTGCCGTGCAGGGCATTGCCTGCACCGTCGAAGTACATCACCCAGGGGACGTCCTCAACCCGGTAATACTCGTCACTAATCGTGCCCTCCATTGTCTGGGAGTCGTACTTCAGCCAGATCTGGAAAAACCCGGTCGGAGTGACCGTTTCCGGCACATTGCCGACGCCGGTGCTGACGAGGCTTGCGGCCACGAGTTGACCATTCTCGTACGCCCACATCGCCTGGGCAGAAATGGAGACCACGATTTCCTTGTAACCCCCCTGTTGCGGGCCAGGGCCGGGGCCCAAGCCGTACCCTCCGACGCCCAGAGGTGGCGAAAATAGCGCCTCGTCATACGTGGGTACACCGATTGGCTGGGGAACCGGTGCGGTGCGGAGCTTGAGCCGCTTGGCTGACTCGCGCCCAATGGCACTGGCCGTTACGGGCTTGTCCTTTTTCCATCGCAACACCGCGTGCTCAAAGTACTGTGTCGTCCAGCCGTCGCGATCAACGAATTCCTCGGTTAGGGGCAAGCCGATTAGCCTCGCGCCGTCGTGTGCTTCCCAAAACGCTTTGAACCCATACCGCACGGGATGGTGCGTCTCGGTAAAGCTCAGGCACTGATCAGCCCCAAGATCGTTGCAGGCTCCCTTGCCTGGCAGGTTCATGCGCCGCAGTTTGGCGGCATCAGCCGCCAACGCCTCCCGGCCGAGCGGAAGTGCCTGCACCTGCCAGTCTTGCCGGGTCTCGCTGGGAACATAGACGATTGCGAGATTTTCGAAGTATTGAACAATGCGTTTGACTGGCTTTTGACCTGGGAGCGCGATCTTCTGCTCGAATTCCTCGGTAATTGGCAACCCGAACAAGCTCCGGTGCGCCCGCCAGTTGTCAAGGAAATATCCATCAACGGTGTGTCCGGAGGCTTCAACCCAGACGCGGGTGGGCGGTGACCACGGCTGGGCGGCTCTAGCTGGCAACGCGCTTATCAGCATCAGACCAGCAGCAATCATCAGAGCACTGAGCCGGCCAAGCCAGATTGCTGGCTGGCGCCGGTGGCCATCTCGCCACATGTGTGTCATCCTCCGTCAAGCACCCTTCGCGCGTGCTTCGTGAGCCACGCGGCCACGTGCAGACGCTGTGCACAGCCCATCCTGCGGGAACGGTGATGAAATTGCCGGGGCTGATCGCCACTATACCAGACCGCTAGTCACCGAGCCTAGCGCGTTGCTCGTGATGGAGCATCCTTGTTACTATCTGTCCATGGTGTACGTTCAGCATCGGTCAGGCCAACGCATCGTGCAGCCAGCGCGCTGGATTGAGCCGGAGCCGCTCCCGGTAGGGATGCCTCTCCTGCACGACGATCCGCTGCTCAACGAGCTCCTGTACCGGCGAAACATTCGAAGCCGCCGCGAGGCTGAAGAATATCTCCATGCTTCGCCAAGACCAGCGCCGAATCCGTGGCTCTTGCCGAATCTGGAGGAAGCAGTCAGCCGGATCCAGCACGCGATTGCCGGCGCGGAGCGCGTTGCCGTTTTCGGCGACTATGACGCCGATGGCATCACCGCGACGGCGCTGCTAGCCCGGGCGTTGAGCGCCGCTCTGCCCTCACCCGACTCCCTCCTGCTTCGCCTGCCGACCCGAGCAGAGGGATACGGTCTCAATGCGCGCGCGATTCAGGAGTTTGCGGCCGCGGGGGCGTCACTCCTGATCGCGGTCGATTGTGGGAGCACGGACGAGCGCCACGTCCAACTTGCCCGCGCTGCAGGGCTCGATGTCATTGTGCTCGATCATCACCACGTTGGCGACCGCGCCCCGGACGGCGCGATTGTCGTGTCCGCCTACCTTGCGCCTGGTGGGCCGTATCGCGAGCTATCGGCGGTCGGCGTTGCCTACTTGCTCGTCAGCGCACTGGCCCAGGAAGGCATCGCATTTGATGGGCGCGACGGGGAGCCGGAGACGGCACTGCTCGATCTCGTGGCGCTCGGCACCATCGGTGACATTGCGCCGCTGACCGGTGTGAACCGTTCCCTGGTGCGGGATGGACTGCAACGCATCCGTTCCAGGCCGCGCCCGGGACTGGCGGCGCTGTGCCGGGGCGCTGGCGTGGATGTCGCTTACCTGACTTCAGATCAGGTTGCCTACAAGCTCGTTCCCCGTCTGAATTCGGCGGGGCGGGTTGCCGATCCTCACCTGGCGCTCGACCTGCTGCTGACCAGGGACCCATCGGTCGCGGCCCGGATCGTTGAGGAGATCGAAGCATTCAACAACGAGCGGCGCCTACGAGCCCAAACGGTGGTTGACGAGGCAATCCAATTGATCACCGCACAGCCGGACTGGGAGGAACGCCGGGTGCTTGTGGCGTGGACTCCAGACTGGCCGGCCGGTGTACTGGGCCTGGCTGCAAGCCGGCTCGTTGACACCTTCGGGCGGCCTGTACTGTTGCTCACGGTCGAAGGCGAGGTTGCCCGGGGATCGGCTCGCTCAGTGCCTGGCGTGAGCATCGTCGAGGCGCTGGAAGGATGCAGCACCCTTTTGAGCGGATGGGGCGGCCACAGCCAGGCGGCAGGACTGAGCTTGCCGGTAACCAGCGTGCCGGCCTTGTGGGACGCGCTCGAAGACCACGTGACGGAGACTGGGTTGGACTTCCCCGTGGAGCCACAGATCCAGCTCGACGGCGATCTGCCTTTGGAGCGCCTCACGCTGGCCACGGCTCAGCTTATTGAGCGACTGCAACCATTTGGTCCAGGGAATGAGCCACCCGTGTTGCGCCTTCGTGGCGTGCCCGTGCAGAGCTGGCAGCGTGTCGGGTCGGATCAAGATCACCTTCGGATCGTGCTTGCTGGTCAGCAGGCACCAGTCCCGGCCATCTTCTTTGGGGCTGGTGAGCGCTGCTCCGATCTGCGTCTCGCTCGCGCCTTCGATCTCGCCGTCACGCTGGGGGTTGATCGCTGGAATGGGAGCAGTCGCCTGAACGTCGTTATTAAGGATTTCCGCCCGAGCCAGCATGCGCTCGTTTAGCATCGACGGCACACGGGTTCGCGCGTGGCACTCCATCTTGCGCTTCGCAAACGCAGTGCCGCGAGCGGGATGAGGCCGTGAGCAAGGCGGATCATGCAACGGGGGCTGAGGGGGAGGAGTCTGGAGGGGTGCTTGGCGACGCGGGAGGCGCGTTGCTCGAGCGCTTCAGCAGCCAGGCATTGAGACTGCGGGCTGCGTCTTCGGCTGCTTCCTCGCCCGACGCGAAGGCTCTGCTCAGAACCACGCCGATCGCCTCTCGCGCCCAGTGATAGGTTGCCCGGCGAATTTCGACATACCGGCAGCGCTCGGTGTCAAAGCGAAATTCCGCCATTACCCAGTGAGGGAATTCTTCATCAAGGAGCAGCAGGCGCCGCCCATGTTGCCAGACGAACGGCACCCGCGCTTGGCTCGGGCGCTGGCGCTCAACAGCGGTTTCACCGGCCGGACTGGGCGGTTCTCCGCTGGCAAACTCCCCCGGTTCCTGGCATGCCGGAACGTTCGATTGGTCCCCGGAGCAGTTGGACTGCGATGAGCGGTGCATCGTTGGCCTCGGTCGATGTGTTGCTTCCGCGCCCGCCACGGCGCGTGCATGGCACTCGCGTGGCAATTGAGCGGACCGGTAGGCGCTCTCGGTTGTCAACGCGAAACTTTCTTCCAACTCCATGACATAGCGTAGCATTATTCACACGCTCACTTCAAGGTTCGCTGGAACGCCGTCTCGTAGTGGCGCATTCTGGCTCGTGCCGCTGCGCCTGGTGGGATGAGAGCGACGCTCAGAATAGCAAGCAAGATTAAGGTGACACCTCGATCGTTGCGGTCTGGACGGCGGCGTCATTGACGGAGACCGTAATGGCAAAGGTGCCGGCTGGCCACGGAGCGTCAGTGCCACGGACGATGGAAAACGCGATCCAGCCTGCCGTGTACGGCGCCTGGATGATGATCGTGCGAGTCAGTGCCTCCAACGGCGTGTCGTTGTAGGTCCATACAGCGCGCACCATGTCGCCCGGTTGGAGATTGGCGGCGGGCAATACCGCATGTAGTCCCGGCGCATCTGAAGCGTATTCCCTGACGCTCGGTCCTGGAGCGGCGGTGACTGGGTCGATGCTTTCCGCCCAGATGACAGCGCCAATCGCCGGGGGCGGAGATGGTGCGCTTCGAGGCGAGGCAACGGGAGCCGGGGGTGACACGGGCGCCATGAGGTCTGGCGTAGGTGTGACCGTCGCGCGTGTCTCAGGCACACCGTGGTTCATGCACCCAGTGAGTGCGGCTCCCACCAACCAAGCAGTGGCGACGCGAGCGATGGCAGCCCTGTCCAGCCCGAGTATGAATCGAATTGCCACGAGCCCAACCTGCATAAGCACTGATGCTACCCTTCGGCAGGCAACCATCGCCACGCGCGAGTGCATCGCCGGGGAAAAGCGGAGTCCGGCGATGTCTGCCGGCGACGATGCGCATCGCTACCCTGAATGGGGAAGATATCCTACTTGCAGGGCGTGGGGAAACTGGCTCGATCGCGCAAGGGAGTCACCCTGGACGGGCGCGCCGCAGTCGTCCGGGGGCTTCATAACGTAGGATTGACAGCGACGGCTGTCCGTCGCGAGCTCCTGGCGAAGCGTGTGAACGAAGGAGGTTAGCTCGTGGGCAATCGCCAGCCGGAATCCCCGGCGAGCCCGAAGGCAATTCCCAATCCGACACTGAATCGCGCTGCCCGCTTGGGTAAGCCGACCGAAGATGCCCTTCTACTGTGCTGGACGGAGGAAGACCGGAAGCGCGCGTCGGCTTTCACCCGCAGTGATCCCTGGCGCGTGCTCCGGATCATGGGGGAGTTTGTCGCCGGATTCGATGCGCTGGCCGAAGTGGGACCGGCGGTGACCATGTTCGGCTCGTCGCGCGTTGGCGAGGATGACCCCATGTATGCCGCGGCAAGAACCGTGGCGCGGAGGCTGGCGGAAACCGGATTCGCCGTCATCACCGGAGGTGGTCCCGGCATCATGGAGGCTGCGAACCGCGGCGCCAGCGAAGCAGGAGGCTTATCCATCGGGGCGAACATCGAGCTGCCCCGAGAGCAGGGCATGAATCCATACGTCACCCTGGCGCTCAATTTCCGGTATTTCTTCGTGCGCAAGACCATGTTCGTCAAATACGCCGTCGGGTTCGTGATCTTCCCAGGTGGATTTGGAACGCTCGATGAGCTATTCGAGGCCCTGACGCTGATCCAGACTGGAAAGCTAACCGGCTTCCCAGTCGTCTTGTTTGGCGAGGAGTACTGGCGCGGCCTAATCGCCTGGATCGACGAGAAGCTGATCGGCGAGGGCAAGATTGATCCGCAAGACCGGGACCTGATGATCGTCACGGACGATCCCGAGGTCGTCGTTCAGGTGATGCGCGAAGCTCATGACCGGAACTGCCGAAACGGGACCGTTGGCCCAGGCGTTCCAACATGGGATCGCTGATGCATGATTGTTGATCCGCCGCCTGATCTGCCTAGACCGAACGTCATGGGGCACAGGTGCACAATGGGTGCTCTGAAGGGGGGACGATAGGTCTGACCGGAGCCCTCCCGGCTTGGTGTGATTCGGGGCATTGTACGGAGGGTTATCAGCAATCGGGAGCTGCGGGGTCCGTACGAGTGGCGCTGAGTGCTGAGCCAAGGAAAGTATTGTACGTACGCGATCCTTCGTGGTTGGTGTGGTATCCTTGGGGCGGTCGATGCAGTGGCCAGGAGCAACGTGGCCACCGGGCTGGCCGGATAGTGCGAACGCCCACACAAGGATCACTAGCCACCTCGCAGCCGGTGATGAGGTGACCTCGTGGTGCCCATCAGCAGCGAACTGATGCGAGTAGGAATGGAACAATGCACCACCGTCAGCGAGCAGGGGGATGAGCGCGATGAGTCGTTATGAACTGTACGCGCCGCGCTATCCGTTGCTACCGCTCAAGAACGTCGTCATCTTCCCGCGCAACATCGTGACGCTCTTGGTGGGACGGCCGCGGTCAATCCAGGCGGTTGAAGAATCGCTGGCGCGCGACCGGCGGATCGTTGTCACGGCGCACCGGGATAGCGAGATCGAAGATCCCCGTCCCGAAGACCTGTACCATGTCGGTGCGCTGGCGGAGATCGTCTCCGTCGAGCGTCAGCAGGGCAACAGCATCCAGGTGGTGCTGGAGGGTATTTGCCGTGTCCGGCTGAGCCAGTTTGATACCGCACGGCAGTTTTTCACCGTCGCTGCCGAGGAGCTGCGTGAAGGACCGGTTCCGGCGGTCGAAAGCCGGGTCATGCTGCAGTATGTTCAAGACCTAGCCGTCAAATACAACGAGGCCCGAAACCGGCTGTCGCCAGAGATTCTCGATATGGTGCAGCGAGCGACGGAGCCGGGGCATCTGGCCGATTTGCTGGCGACACAGTTGCTCACGGAGACCTCGCGGCGCCAGCAGTTGCTAGAGATGCTCGATCCATTGCAGCGTCTTGAGCAGATCGCGGTGCATATCACCGGTGATCTCGACGTAGCGGCATTGGAGCAGCGGATCAAAGACCGGGTCCGGGAGCAGGTCGAGAAGAACCAGCGTGAGTATTATCTCCGTGAGCAGCTTAAGGCGATCCACGACGAGCTGTCTGGCGAGGGCGGGAACGAGATCGAAGCGCTGCGGCAGCGGATCATATCCCGGGGCATGCCCAAAGAGGTCGAGGAAAAGCTGCTGCGGGAGCTCCAGCGCCTGGAGCGGATGCCCTCCGTGTCGGCCGAAGCCACGGTGGTGCGGACCTATCTGGACACGCTGCTTGCGCTGCCCTGGCACGAGCAGACAGAAGACCGGCTTGACCTTGACGAGGCTGAGCGGATCCTGAATGAGGATCACTACGGGCTCGAGCAGGTTAAGGAGCGCATCCTTGATTATCTTGCCGTGCGCAAGCTCCGCCTGGAGAGTGGAGTCACTGACCCTGGCGGTGCGCAGATTCTCTGCTTGATCGGTCCGCCGGGCGTGGGCAAGACCAGTCTGGGCCGCTCGATTGCGACTTCGATGGGGCGCCGCTTCGTGCGTGTGTCTCTGGGTGGTGTGCGCGACGAAGCCGAGATTCGGGGCCACCGGCGGACGTACATCGGTGCGATGCCCGGCCGTATCATCGGGGCGATGAAGCAAGCCGGCACGGTCAACCCGCTCATGCTGCTCGATGAGATCGATAAGCTCACCAATGATTTCCGGGGCGACCCGGCGGCGGCGCTCCTGGAGGTGCTGGACCCCGAGCAGAACAACGCCTTCACCGACCACTTCCTGGATGTGCCATACGACCTCTCCAAAGTGCTGTTTATTACCACCGCCAATTATGGCCACCAAATCCCGCGTCCCTTGCGCGACAGGATGGAGATCATCGAAATCTCGGGCTACACCGAGGAGGAAAAGGTCGAGATCGCCAAGCGGCATTTGCTCAAGAAGCAACTGCTCGCGCATGGGTTGCCAGAGGGCGTCCTTGACATCTCACCGAAGCTCTGGCAGCGGATTGTGCGTGATTACACCCGGGAAGCAGGCGTGCGCCAGCTCGATCGGGAGATCGCCCAGATCTGTCGCCGGGTCGCGCGGGACATCGTCCGGGGCAAAGCCACGAAGGTCAAGCTGACCGAGCAGCGGCTCGAAGAGTATCTCGGCCCGAAGAAATTCGGCTACCAGCATGACCTCGGCGAAAGCCAGGTCGGCGTTGCCATCGGCTTGGGCACCACCGAGATCGGGGGCGAGCTGATTCCGGTCGAAGTGGCCACCATGCCGGGCCGCGGTAGCCTGACGATCACCGGTCGGGCGGGCGATGTGATGCAGGAGTCGGCGCGCGCGGCGTTGTCGTACGCTCGCTCGCGGGCCGACCAGCTCAAAATCGACCGGGATTTCCAGGAGAAGCTCGATCTGCACATCCACCTGCCCGAGGGGGCGACGCCGAAGGATGGGCCATCGGCTGGAATTACCATGGCGACCGCCTTGATCTCAGCGCTCACGCGGCGGCCGGTGCGCAATGACACGGCGATGACTGGTGAGATCACGCTGCGGGGACGCGTGCTGGCTATCGGCGGGCTGAAAGACAAGACGCTCGCAGCGCACCGGCACGGCATCCGCAGGTTGATTGCGCCAGAAGAAAACCGGCGTGACCTGGTGAAGATTCCAGAGAATGTCCGGAAGGAGATGGAGTTCATCTTTGTGACGAACATGGATCAGGTCATCGCCAACGCGATCCTGCTGGACGACAGCCAGTCTGACAATTTGAGCGAAGCCAGCGAAGCGGAAGCGTCGCGGGACACCCACGTGGTGCCGCCGGACAGGACCGTGCCTTTTGGCGATAGCGTCGCTGGGGATGCGTCAAGTCGTTAGATTGCCGCTGTCCTGTCTGGATCCAGGGCGCCGGTAAGCCTTTTCTCCAGCCTCGATCCGAACCGAGGTGACGTTCTCCTCCGGAGGAATCGGGCACGACCATCCCTCTGCATAGGCGCAGTAGGGATTGTAGGCGTAGTTGAAATCGACGCGAAGTCTCCCATCTGGTAGCTCCTGCGGGTCGAGATACCGGCCCAGGCTGTAGGTCTCCTTGCCAGCAGTACCGTCGCGGAACGGCAAGAAATACCGGCCCCGCACAGGCTCCTTGAACACGGAAAAGGTCACCGGCGTGCCGTTGACGGTGAAGGTGATCCTGCCGGCACGAACGAAGGGTTTGCGGCGACCGTCGGTGGTAGGCAGCTCAACGGTCTCCCCAATGCCCGGCCCATCGGTCTGGAGCGGCAGGACGAACGAGAGGGCGGGATTTTCCGGGAAGTAATCCAGGCCAGTAAATGACGCCCGGTCCTCAGGTGGCAGCGGGGAATGCTCACTATGCGCGAAGAATTGATCCTTGTGGGCGCGGAATTCTGCGAGGCGCGATGAGCTCATTGTGTTCTCCATCTTGCAAGCGTGGCCTGGCTGGCCTCCCAGTCGATGAGGAGCGACCGGCGCCGGCGCGGACAGATTGTAGGCGATCACGCGGGCTCACCATGTCTGACGCTTGGCTCGCTGGCTCATGCAGTACCATTTGCCGGAGGCGCGCCAGGCGCTCGCTTTTCGTATCGGAACGGGTCGTGGTTCAATGTGATCGGTGACATGGTGATGCGTAGCTTGGTAGCCGGGGGCTCCGGTTTTATCGGCAGCCATCTGGTTGAGCGGTTGCTGCAACGCGGCCACATCGTTGTGGTCGTTGACAATTTTCTGACGGGCCGCCGCGAAAATCTCGCGGAAGTGGCTACGGACGAGCGTCTCACCGTGCTAGAGCTCGATCTCACGCGGCCGCTGCCGGCAGAGTCGCTCCCGGACCGTTTTGACCTCATCATCCACCTCGCGAGTCCGGCAAGCCCGGTGGGGTATCGCATGTTCCCCATCGAGACACACCTGGTCAATTCTGTTGGAACTTTCTCCTTGCTGGAGATCGCCCGGAGGGATCGGGCGCGCTTTATCCTGGCGTCGACCTCAGAGGTGTATGGCGAGCCACAGGAACACCCTCAATCGGAGACCTACCGGGGCAACGTCAATCCGATCGGACCACGATCGTGCTATGACGAGGGCAAGCGCTTCGCCGAAAGCCTGACGATGGAGTTTCACCGGCACTACGGTCTCGACACGCGGATTGCGCGGATCTTCAACACGTACGGACCGCGATCCAGGCCGGACGACGGGCGGGTGGTGCCGAATTTCTGTGTTCAGGCCCTGCGCGGCGACCCAATCACGATCTACGGGGACGGCAGCCAGACGCGATCCTTCTGCTACGTGGACGATCTCGTCTCCGGTCTCTTGACACTCGCCGATCGAGACGGGTTGGCCGGGGAAGTGGTCAATCTGGGCAATCCGGCGGAGATCACGGTTCGGGAGCTGGCAGCACGGATCGTGGCGCTGGCGCAATCGAGCTCGCCGGTCCGCTTCCAGCCGATGCCCACTGACGATCCCACCCGGCGTTGCCCGGATATCAGCAAGGCACGCCGGTTGCTTGGCTGGGAGCCGCGAGTCCCGTTAGAGGAGGGCCTACAGCGCACGCTGGAGTGGTTCCATACGCTGGAGCGAGCGCGCCGGAGCGAGCCGGAGGCTGCGGCGGCGAGCGCCCTCGTGTGAGGGTGCAACGCCTTGCCGCAAGCGTTGCTGCGCTCATTGCAGGAAGGCTGGAATCCAGGCTCGCTTAGGCTTCGTTCCGGTTCGCGCGCCGGTCGTGCATGCATACCATGATCGCCGGCGAACAGGGACTCCGCCGGTGTGCTAGGGATGAGGCAATTAACAACCAGGCGTTGGAGCACCTTGCCGGCATCGCGGTGATTGCTGCGCGTGGTAGCCTATACGCGAGTTGATGGCGGCTGATCGTGATATCGGCTTCGTGTCGCTTCACCCCGCAGACGCGCTACGACGTGATAGCCCCGGTCACCGTGGCGGGCAGGCTGACAGATCGACGTGATTCCGTTACCGCGCGCTGACTGGGTATCCAGCCATCTGGCGCCGATCGGCATGTTTGATTCTGGTGTCGGCGGCCTCAGCATTGCTCGGGAGCTTCGGGCCGCGCTCCCGAGTGAATCGCTGATCTATTTCGCGGATTGCGCTTATTGTCCATATGGAACGAAGGATCCCGAGGCGATTCGGGAGCGCTGCCAGGCCATTGCCTCTCTTCTCGTAGCGCACGGCGCGAAGCTGATGGTCGTTGCCTGCAACACGGCGTGTGCTGTGGCGCTGGAGGAGTTGCGAGAGCAGTGCGCGATTCCCATTATCGGTCTTGAGCCAGCGGTAAAACCGGCCGCGCGGCTGACGCGTACCGGCCGCATTGCAGTACTCGCGACTCCGCGCACGATCGCCAGTGAGCGGCTGGCACGGCTCATTCGTGAGCATGCCGCAGGAGTTGTGGTTGAGACCATTGCCGCACCGGGATTGGTGGAACTCGTTGAAGCCGGTGCGGTGACCGGTGAGACGGCGCTGAGCGCCTTACGCCCGCTGATTGAGCCGCCGGTGGCCCGTGGCGCGGATGTGCTGGTGCTTGGCTGCACGCACTATCCCTTCCTCCGCGAGGCGATCGAGCAGGTTGCCGGTCCGGCCGTGCAGGTGATTGACAGCGGTCCGGCTATCGCCCGCCGAGCGCGCGATGTGCTTGGCATGCTTGCCCTGGCTGCGCCGCACGATTGCCAGGGAACCCTGCGCATCCTGACAAGTGGCGATCCAGCGTGGGTGAGCCAGATCTCACAGCACCTGCTCGGGCAAACATACCCGGTGGCATGGTCTGGAGACTGAGATGAATCGCGTGCGCTACCGCCGCCGCAGCGTGATTGTGGTCTGATTGACCCACGCGGTGCCACCGCCCCACGTCATCACACACGCCTCGTCGTCCGGAGGGCAGCCGCTGGGAGACTGGCCTGGATGAAACACAAGCTCGAACGCTGGGGTGGGGAGTGGCTGCCGGTGGCCGCGCCATAGAAAGTTGAGCTTGACCAGCCACCCGATACCCAGCTGATCCCTGAGGGAACTCTGCTCGATCAGCGTGTCCGCAATGCTCATGTCGCTAAAGTCATTGACGAGGATTTGGTCCGAGTAGTAGGCCACCGTGCCGATTTCTCCGTAGATGGCAATGGGAGTTCCTGGTTCGAGGTTGCTTCGGAGCCAAAGCCCAACCTCGCGATAGTTCGCTGCCGTCGCCCAATTCGTGTTGATCGGAGCCTCGCGCAGGGGGACGCCCTCCCGGACCAGCAGCACGAGCAGGCCAATCGCCGGGAGACCTGGCAAGAGCCAGGTGAGCCACCGCTGGCGCTGCCGTACTGGAGCCGACCAGTACGCAGCACCGCAGGAGGCGATCAGCAGCAGTGGCGCGACCTGATGAATGTAGTACCAGTGATACGGCGGTACGCCCAGCAATGAATACGCCGCGAAATGGATCGCGGCGTAAGCGGCCAGAACTCCGACGAAGCAGCGCACTCGGTCGGTGCATCGCCAGACCGGCGCGAGGCACAAGGGAGCTAGGGCCAGTGTTGCTATCGTCTCGAAAGGAAAGCGATCGAGGTAGAGCCGGATTCCATCGAAAAAGGTTGACTGACCCCACGCGCGCTGCTCGACCTTGATCACCAAGGTGTCAGGAACGAACGAGCCAAGATAAATCCAGGAAAACACAAACCAAGGAGCGATTGCCGCAAGGTACACTCCACTCATCCGCACGATCTGGCGCGGGGTGGGCCGGGTTGCTGCCATGATCACGAGTGCGAGGAGCACGCCGTCGGGCCGGGCCAGGGTAAGCAGTGCGGCAGCGAGCATCATGGCCAGCAGTCGCCGTTCAAGCATCAGCGTCACCGCAGCCACCATCAGCACGATGTACAGGAGGCTCTCTAATCCGAAGGTTGAGATGACCAGGAGATTCGTCGTAATGGCACAAAACGCGAAAAGGGCGAAAACCAGGTCGCCGAAGAGGTGGCGGGAAAGACGGCACAACAGCCAGAGCAGGAGGGCGAGTTCGAGTGCCGTCAGAAGGACCGTGGCTGTCACGGCTGAGCCGGTCAGGAGCATGCCGGCAGCGATGAGCAGAACGTTGAGCGGCGATGTGGCGGTATTGGAAGGGTGCCCGTCATAAAATCCCCACGTGCCGCTATGAGTCAGCGTGCGGCCGTATTGGAACTGGATGTAGGCATCATCGACGAATGTGTGCCGCAGGCTCCACGCATAGAGCGTGAGCGCGGCGAGCACCGCACATGCGATCGCAGCGTTGCGCAGGAAGCGCTTCGCATCTGGCTCTGTGGCCCGCGCCGGGGTTGGTTTCGCCGGCTCTAACGTTGACCGGTCCTCCTCCAGGAGGGTGGCAGGGGAAGCGATCGCAGGCTGAGCCGGTGTGGGATCAATGGTCATAGCGGCGCGGTCCTCCAAGGGCGCGTGCCGGTCTCACACGGTGGCCGTGCGTATTCCGCGATGAGCGGGGATTAGGCCGGTACGATCTGATAAATCCCTCCATCAAGATCGACCAGGTAAAGCTCACCAGCCATGTTTTCGGCAAAGGAGACGATGCGTAGACCGGTCGAAACCGGGCCGATCCGGCGCCAGGTGCCGGAGTCAGCGGCAACCAGTCCCCAGACATCGCCGGAGCAATAGTCCGCAAAGAGATACGTGCCGGCCAGGGAGGGAATGGCGCTACCGCGGTAGACGAACCCTCCTGTGACGACACATCCCTCACTGCGATCAAAGCCGCCGACAGGAAGCACAAGATGCAATTCATCGCATCCCGTGGCGACGCGGCACTCCGCGCCTTCCATCAGATCCCATCCGAAATTTGCGCCGCCGCCACTGTCATGGGCCAGCCGATTGATCTCCTCGTAAATCGCCGAGCCGACATCGCCAATCCAGAGGTCGCCCGTTGCGCGGTCAAAGCTGAATCGCCAGGGGTTACGCAGCCCGAGCGCCCAGATCTCGCCGCGTGCGCCGGGCGTGGCAACAAACGGATTATCGGGTGGGATGCCGTAGGGCAGGCCAGGCGAAGGCTGGTCAACGTCGATGCGCAGGATTTTCCCAAGGAGCGTCCCCAGATCCTGCCCGTTGTGCCCGTTGCCGCCCCCGCCATCTCCGAGACCGGTATACAGATACCCATCTGGGCCGAAGAGCAGCAAGCCCCCGTTGTGATTGGCGGCTGGCTGATCAACGGCAAGGATCGTTTCGCCGCTCGTTGGGTCAGCGACATCCGCGCCGGGAGCGGCCTGGTAGCGGACCACGCGCGTATCGCCGGCCCTGTTGGTGTAGTAGACGTAAAACCATCCAGTCTCTGGAAAACGCGGGTGAAACGCGATGCTCAGCAAGCCACGCTCGCCGCAGCAACCAACTTCCTCCGTCAAATCGAGAAATGGCCGATCGACGACCGTACCGTGGCGCACGATGTGGATCTGTCCTGCCTGCTCCACGACAAACAGGCGGCCGCTGCCATCTCCTGGATCAGCCAGGTGGACAGGGCGGTCGAAGCCAGCGGCGACGAGCTCGGTGGCAAAGGCGAGCTCACGCTGGTTTGTCTGCGCAACCACTGTCGCGGCGCCAACGCTGCTCGATATCGCAAGCACAACCGCAACTCGAACCAGGATCACCGGCGCCTCCGCTGTTTTCGTGCTTGGGCCGCGTTTTCCCCATCCTGGGTCCCGCGGGCAATTGATGCGACCGCCTTTCTGCTCAGATCGTCTCCGTTCTCATCGCCTCTGCGGGCGGCGCGGGGTTGGGGCCGAGGACCGTGCGGAGAAATGCTGCTGCGCGCGCGGCAACCGTCCACGGCGTCTCTCCGACCGAGACCTCCTGCGCAAAGGCCACGTTCAGATCGCGAAGCAACGCGGTCAAGGCATCGAGCTGCGTGGCGCGGCTCCCAGCCGCGTCGGTCCCGATGAGCAATAGGGGAACATCTGCCGCTCCGACGAATGTCGCAGGTGTGCGCAAGGCGTGCCGGACGGGTTGCAGCGCGGGCAAGCCCAACTGGCGGGCATGCCAGGCGCGGTACGGCTCGGCGCTGTGGTCTAGCTCCTGGTCCCAGTCGGTAACAGGGTCGATAGCGACGACCGCCTGGACGTGTCCTGGGCGACCACCCGCGAACACGAGTGCCAGTGCCCCGCCGTGTCCCCACCCAACCAGGGCGATGCGATGCCCGTCGATATCCTCCCGCGCTTGGAGCGTTCTGATCGCATCGGTCAGGTCGCTGGCCTCGGCCTCAGTGTCTGCCTGATCCCGCAAGAGATTGATGATCTTCCGGCCGTAGCCCGGTGTTCCGTGGAGACTTGGAGCAAAGACCGCGAATCCGGCCGCTGCTAGCGCTTGCTCAGGGGACCGGAAGCGGGCATCCCGGGGGAGATGCGGCGCATCAGTAAGGAAGATAACGGCAGGGAGCCGACCGACCCATTGTGGCTGCCGGTAATACAATCCACCAAGCTTCAAGCCACTCCAGGTTTCGAACTCAAGGTGCACCGGCTCAACAAGTGCCCGTCCGGCGTCCCACGGCACCGCGGGTGGTACTTCGATCCGCTCCGCATCCTTCTTCGCTTCCTGAACGATGAACCGCGGAGCGCCAGTCGCCGGCGCGTAGCGATACAGGACGCGCTTGAGGTCGCTGCCAGGAATCCACCGGCCTGCGCTTGCGACGCCGTTGCCTGGGTCGTACGGCTCTGCGCTAGAGGCATTGACGCCACGATCCATCAGCCGGGCCACGCCGTTTTGTATGCGCGTGTACAGGAGCCGGTTCCCGTCAGGCGAGTACCGAGGGTCAGCCTTGTCGCCATTCTCGCTCGCAAGATTCCAGCTCGCGGCATTGTCAGGATTGACGACGGCGATGTTATCCCACTCGGCCTCATCGGATACGAAGGCTACCTGGGCGCGGTTCGGGGCCCACTGGAGCCCGTGGCGCCGTGCTAGCTTCTTTGTGACCTGCTTTGTTTCGCCGGTGCGAAGGTCAACGGTCCAGATGTGGTCGCCGTACTGATCCCCTTCCCATGCCCGGCGACAGAACGCGATGCGAGTTCCGTCGGGAGACCAGCACGGATCACGGTCATCTTGGCCAGGAGGGGCGAACGTCAGTTGCTTGGCCGGGCCAGCTCCGTCCACTCTGGCAATGCAGATCGCGTCGCGCCCGTCTCGATGGGACACGAATGCCACAGCGCTGCCATCCGGAGCCCAGCGCGGCGTGTGGTCGGCAGCAGGATGATCCACAAGGAGACGGCACATACCCTGTTGCACATGTAGCAGCCAGATCGCTGTCCGGTCTCCAGCCGGATGCATGCCCGTTAACGCGAGCCATTGCCCATCAGGCGACCACTGCGGGCCATCCCCGTCCAATATGGGCTCGAAAGAGAGTTCCATGGGCGCTGGCGGGGCGCCGTCGAGCGCTGCGAGCCAGAGGCGGAGTTGGTGCCCGGCATCCCGCTGGAGAAACGCCACACGCAGGCCATCCGGTGACGGATTTCCAGGCCCTGGCTCGGGCGGTTCCGAAACTGGCCCGAAGTCGACCTGAGGAGTAACGGTAGCGACGGGTTCAGGGGCTGCACCGACCGTTTCCTCGGGACTGACGCCGGTTTCCACAGCAACGGGTGACTCTGGTACAGACTGATTCGGGTCGGTCATCAATCGTTCCTATTCTTGAACTTGACAGACCGGGATCTCCCGGCGTCGCACCCTGATCGACCAGGCACGTACTGGTCGTTGGGGTTCCCATGCCCCTCGCGTGCAACACGATGCTCGTTCAGGAGCATACCGCGCAGTGACTATGCTAAGCATGGGCTGAATTGCGGCTCAGCGGCAACTCCGCGCGGTGATGGCAGGCGTGCGATGCTACCATCCTTCTGGGACACGAGCAATGGAGGCGACGCGTAGTGGTTGGGGAAGACGAGCAGGGCGATGGGCGCATTGATACGGCTGAACTGACGATCCGGCAAGCCAGCGAGGCCGACATCCCCGCTATCACCCGCATTTACAACGAGGGGATCGTTGACCGGCTTGCCACGCTTGAAACCGAGCAGCGCACAGAGGACGAGCGCAGGGCCTGGCTTCTCAGCCGCAGTGAGCGCCATCCCGTGCTCGTTGCGGTGCAACGCGGCTCAGTTGTTGGATGGGCCTCGATCAATCCATTCAATCCCCGGGCGGCCTACCGCTTCGTGGCAGATTTTTCTATCTACGTGGCACGTGAGGCGCGGGGCCAGGGGATAGGATCGCGCCTCATGGCTGCTGTCATCGCTGAAGCGCGCCGCCTCGGCTATCACAAACTCGTGCTCGCGGGCTTCCCGTTCAATAATGCCGGAATGCGTCTGTACCGGCGGTTCGGATTCCGCGACGTTGGCATTTACCGAGAGCAGGGTGTCCTCGATGGACGGTGGGTTGATGTCGCGGTGATGGAGCTGCTGCTGGACGATGATCCGCCCCCTGCCGGGCGCTGAGCGAGCGGCTGACGATGCTCATTCCCCGTTTGCTGATGTGCGGAGTGCAGAGACAGCAGCGAGGACAGAGAGACCGAAGATGAGCACGCCATTGGGAACGTGCCAGGCCGCCGCGGCCGCGCTGTCCCGGCCTGCGTAACCGAGCCCAATTTGGGCTGTCGTGAGGATCACGAGCAACGCCAGAGGAAGCACGACGCGGATGCTCCGTGTTGCCGCGAGGCCAAGCATGGCCAGGGCGATGGTCAGGAGAAACGTCGCATTCCCAACATAGCCATGAATCTTGATCACGTCGCCGTCGAGGAACCAGCCCCTGCCTGCTAGCACAGCCTGAATCAGCACGGCGGTGATCAGCAAAAGGCTTGTGCCCTGGTACGCGATGAGCACAAGCCGGCGCTGCTGGGATATCGTGATCGTTTCTGAGCGTCCTTGCACGGTGCCTGCGCATCTCCTCTACGATGCCGCTGCTATCAAACCGGGGTGGTTATACCAAAAGGCGAGGGGGCTCGTGCTTGCGAATAGCACGCTCCGGTAGGGCTGCCGGATCGAAGGCTCCCTCTCGGCGGTCACCGGAAGGGTGCCTCTCGCCTACGTGAAGGCGCCGCTGAGCAGGCCGAATAGGGAAACTGCGATCAGCGCAACCACAATCCCAACCCCGGTGGTCCGCCACATGGCTTCGCTCCTTCTTTGGTCGTCTGAGCAACCCTGGTGCATTGCGCCATTAACGCCGATGGCTGCATCCTAACACGAACGTTGAGGGATGCATAGCTACCACATGCAACAGAGCGACCGCCAGGAGTGGTGCAACGAGCACTTACGACAGGAATTCCCTGATGTCTGCTTCAAGGGACTCGACGTCGATAACCTCTACCAGAGCCTCGCCGAGGTTCTCGCGCAAATAGGCGCCCGTGTCCTGTTCAGCGATGGTGCGCTGGCGAGTCCGGACAGCAGAGGCGTCAAGGACGCCGGCTTCCTCAAGCTCGGTAGCCAGGGCTCGCAGGCGAACCTGGGTCATGGTCAATTGAGCGGCAAGGTGGGCCACAGTCCGCACGAGCGTCTCGATCCACTCGTCACCGGCGCTGTGAACGTGTCCGTTGCCGCTTTGACCGGCGCTACCAGAACCATGCCATGCTGCCATTGATCGCCTCCAGCAATCTCCCTCAAAGCATTCGCCGTGGCGAGTATAGAGCGCGTGTTGGTCTACAATCCTGAACCGGGCATAGGAGCCGGGAATCAGGAGTCAGGAGCCGGGCGTCTAGGTCAGCGGTGGGCCGGGAGATCGGGGCTGAGAGAACGACAGGCGATAACCAGCGTCGGGTCGGGACGTGCGATCTGCCGACAGGTACAGGCACGGGACGGACCTACGCTCTCCCGAACCCTCGCGACGGGGAGACTGGCGGCGAATTACTTGCGGCAGAGGGCTACTGGCTACGGAGACAAGAGGGAGTGGGCGTGACCACGAAGCGAATGAAATTGCGGGGCCGGGGGCACGCGGGGCAGCCCATGGTCAGGCCGAGACGGGTCGCGTGGGCCGCATGGCTTGGCCTCTGGTTGCTGGTGGGAGGCTGGTTTGCCCCAGGAGTGAGCGCGTGGCCCATTTTCCAAGATGGTACGGATCCGGCCAGCGCCGCATGTTTGGTTCCGGAGGAGGCGGCCGCGACTCCAGGAGTGGCAAGCCCGGTCGCCTTACCCACGGCGACGCCGGCGGCGAGCCCTCAAGCGATCCCGGCCACCGCTGACCCAGTGATTGCCGCGCAGGTGGAAGCTGTCGTCCGTGCGCTCGCGGCCTGCCTAACGGCTGGGCGGCCGGACGTTGTCGCAGAGCTTGTCACTGAGCGCTACCTTGGACAGATGTACGGCGGTGGCGACCGCATGAGCCGGGACGAATTCCTGGCGCTCGCTCGCACGCTCCCTGCCATTCCGCTCACGATACTTGCGGTGACCGACGTGCGGCTGGACGGGCCCAGAGAGGCCTCAGTGACTGTCGAGAGCGTCCTTGGCAATCAATTGCAGCGCGGCATCTGGACTTTGACGCGTGGCTCTTCCCGTGCGCGATGGCGCGTTGACCATGTCGAGGCGCTGGCGCTTCAGCGGCCGGCGGGCGCCAGCCAGATCAACGTGCGCATCGAAGATTACGCATTCTCCCTCTCCACCCGCAGAGTGCAGGGGCCGGACATTGTGCTGGCTGGCACGAATCGCGGCAAGGAAGATCACGAACTGCTGGTTCTCCGGCTGGCAGCCGGCGTCTCGACGGACATCTTGCTGACCGAGGCCGGCCCAGGATTCCCCCCTGGCGTGACCTTTGTCGGTCAGATTACGGTGCCAGCAGGGGAGAGCGCCGAGCTCATCCTGGTTGGGTTGCGCCCTGGGTCGTACGCATTGGTGTGCTTGTTGCCAGATGCGGATGGTGTGCCACATTTAGCGCTGGGCATGAAAACGCGCTTTACTGTGGAGCGCTGACCTGGATACCCGCCGGCTCTGGCAGAATTCGATGAATGCCAATGCTCTGCCGGGCCTTTCCCCTTGACCGATTGTGCGAAGTGGGTACACTCTTGCGGCAATCACGAGAGCGGGTGAGAGGTCGTTATTCGTTAGGAGGAGCGGCGCTGATGTCGAGGTATCCGAGAAGGACCCCGCAACGGGTCATGCGCGCCCTGACCGCCGCCGCCCTGGCCGGCACCTTTGCGCTGGGCTTGGGCGGTGTCGCCACGGTCGGCGCTCAGGAGGCGAGTCCTGAAGCCAGCCCGGCTGCGGTTGCTTGCCTAGCGCCGGAGCTTCCGCCAGGCACGCCGACGCCAATGGAGGAGGGAGCCCCCGCTGCCATGGCGAGCCCGATGGCTGAGGAGGCGCAAGCAGAGGAAGCAACTCCTGAGCCTGGCACGCCGGCCGACGAGGCGACGGCTGCCGAGATCGAGGCCGCGGTCATGAACTACGCGGCGTGCTTCAATACTGGCGATCCAGCAAAGTATGTGGCGCTTGAGACGGAGCGCTACTGGCTCGATACCTACGGAACCACGAATCCGTATGATGTCATCGCATCTGAGGTGGGCGTTCCATTCACGGCCGATGTCCTCTCCGTTGAAAACGAGATGACGTATCCCGACGGGCGTGTGAGCGCTGACGTCGAGGTCATCCTAGGCAACCATTGGTTCCAGCATCTCCGCATGTTCTTCGTGCAGGACGGCGGGTATTGGAAGCTGGATCAGGAAGTGCTGCTCCGGCCAGAGCCAGAGGGCGACACGGTGGTGGTTGGGGTGGCGCTTGGTGATCCGAGCAACGAGTACAGCATCACGCCGAACGTTTCGTCGACCGTCGCCATGCCAGTGCTGATCTTCCAGGCCACGAATGGTGGGCAGGAAGTGCACGAGCTCGTCGTGCTCCAGTTGCCGGAGGGCGCTGATCCGATGGGGCTGATTGATGGATCTATCTCTTTCGATCAGGTGACGTTTATTGGGGCAGTTGACGACATCGCTCCTGGTGAGACCAAATCGCTCGCGCTCGTGAATTTGCCCGCTGGCGTGTATACTCTTGCGTGTTTCCTGACAGCGCCAGATGGCAAGTCGCACTTCGAGCACGGGATGTACACCCAGTTTGAGGTCACCGCACCGGCGGCGTAGCCGGTTGATTGTATGAAGCCCCCGATGCGGTGATCGGGGGTTGGCGAGCAAGGTGCGCGAGGAAGCGCAGGAGGATTGACGGCCATGGCGGAGCATTTCGAAGAAGGTCCATTTTGGCGGGTGTATCAAGATCTCAAAGCCGGGCGGATCACCCGGCGGGAGTTCATCGTCCGGGCAACGTCGCTCGGTGTCGGGCTCCCGATCGTGCTCTTCGTCCTCAATGCTGTGAAGGTTCAGGGCTCGGCGGCGCAGTCGGCCCCGGCGGGGCGCCCAGCCGTTGGCACGGAAAACATTCAGCGAGGAGCTGGCGGCGAGCTGAAGATCCTGCAGTGGCAGGCGGCAACGCACCTCAGCCTGCACAACTCGACCGGAACCAAGGACTCCCTGGCAGCATCCTTGATCACCGAGCCGCTCATGAACTACCTGCCGGATGGCACGCTTATCCCGAATCTCGTCACCGAAGTCCCCTCGGTGGAAAACGGCCTGCTCTCTCCTGATCTCAAGACCGTCACCTACAAGTTGCTGCCGGATGTGAAGTGGAGCGATGGCCAGCCCTTCACTGCTGACGACGTCATCTTTACCTGGCAGTGGATCCTCGACCCTGCGAACCAGTCAGTGAGCCTGACCACCTACCAGGCCATTGAGAACATCGAGAAGATCGATGATCTCACGGTCAAGCTGACGTTCAAGGAGGGCAGCCTGGCCTGGTACTTCCCGTTCACCGGCACCTACGTTGGGTCGGTCTATCCGAAGCATTTCTGGGATGGCAAGGATCCGCAGGCAGCGAACGACGAATTCCGGCGCAACGCCATCGGCACCGGCCCGTACAAAGTTGAGAGCTTTACCGAAAACGACCAGGTCACCTATGTCATCAACGAAAATTACCGCGAGCCGAACAAACCCTTCTTTTCGCGGGTCATCATCAAGGGTGGCGGTGACGCTGCCTCGGCTGCGCAAGCCGTACTGCAAACCGGTGACTGGCACTTTGCCTGGAACCTGCAGGTGGCGCCGAACATCCTCCGGGAAATGGAGGAGCAAGGTGGCAAGGGCAAGGTGGTCGCGCAGGGTCTCGGAGCGGTCGAGCGCGTGCTGATCAACTTCTCCGACCCGAACGATGAGTCCAAGGGCGAGCGCGCGCACAAGGATGTGCCGCACCCATTCCTGACCGACAAGGCTGTGCGGCAGGCGCTTTCCCTGGCCAGTGACCGGGCCACCATTGCCAATCAGTTCTACCTTGGCGGTGAGTTGGAACCACCAGCGGTCAACATCCTGAGCGGGATCGCGGCGCTCGAGTCACCGAATACCTCATGGGAGTTCAACCTCGACAAGGCCAAGCAGGTGCTCGAGGAGGCCGGTTGGGTAATGGATGGCGACGTCCGCAAGAAGGGCGACATCGAGCTGAAGGTGACCTACTTCACTTCGATCAACCCCGTGCGGCAGCAAACCCAGGCCGTCAATAAGCAGAACTGGGAAGCTGTTGGCTTCAAGGTGACTCTTGGCCAAGTGGACGCCGCCGTGTTCTTCGATAGCGCGGCTGGCAACGATCAGAACGCCAGCCACTTCTTCCGCGACCTGCAGATGTACACCAACGGGCCAACCTCGACATTTCCGCTGACCTATATGCAAAGCTGGTACGCCGGACCAAATGGCGAGAATATCGCCCAGAAGTCCAATGGCTGGTCTGGCGTCAACGAGGCGCGCTACCAGAATCCTGAGTACGACGCACTCTACGAGTCGCTTCTCAAGGAGACTGACGCCGAGCGTGCGGCCGAGACGTTCATCAAGATGAACGACATCATCATCAACGACGTGGTCGTCATCCCGCTCGTCAACCGCGCGGCGGAGAAGTACGCGATCGCGAATGGCTTCGTTGAGGAGAACATTGCTGGAAGCAACTTCGAGGCGCTGTACTGGAATATCGCAAACTGGGTCCGCGTCCAGTCGTAGCGATTGAACACGACGAGCGGACAGTGGAAACGGCTCGGGCAGCAGGCCCGAGCCGTTTCTTGTTGTGCCCAGACTCAGACAACCGGCAGCAGTGCCGGGGTTGATGCGAATTTGCAACGCTACCGTATCCCCGATATACGCGATTGGAATTGTCGGCCTCCTAGGCTGCACGCAGGTAATCACGATCGGCCCCGGGTGGCGCGCCAGCGATTGACCTGCCCCTGGTGACGGTGGGTTACCTCAAGAACCGGGCGGTTCTCTCGCGGATCCGTCCGCGAGTCGGTGCATAGGGCAAGGAGGCCAAGGCATGGGTAGCTATGAGGGTATTCGGCGCCGGGTCAACCGGCGGGCAGTGCTGAAAGGCTCCGCGGCGGGTGTAGCGGGCGCGGCGGCGGCTGTGCCGCTGGTCGGCCGGCGCGAGAAGGCTGCTGCGGGACCGATCGAGGACGTGGCGGCACAAATTGCGAGCCAGCGCGGGCTTACCCCGGAGGATGTGAGCGCCGCGCTCAAGACGTACATGCCGAGTGGCCGCTACGACGAGTACTACATTTTCGCCTCCGGTGGGCACTCCGGCCAAGTTCTCGTGATTGGCGTGCCATCCATGCGCTTGCTCAAGGTGATCGGCGTCTTTACGCCGGAGCCGTGGCAGGGGTTTGGCTTCTCCGACGAGACTAAAGCTGTGCTGGCTGGGGGCAATGTCAACGGCAAACCAGTCACGTGGGCTGACACGCACCATCCGGCGCTGTCGGAGACCAACGGCGAGTACGACGGACAGTGGCTGTTCATCAATGACAAGGCGCACGGCCGGATCGCGGTGATTGATCTGCGGGACTTCGAGACCAAGCAGATCGTCAAGAACCCGCATGTGATCAGCAACCACGGCGGTGCGTTTGTCACACCGAACACCGAGTACATCATTGACGGAGCGCAGTACGCGACGCCAATCGGCTGGGAATACGCTCCACTCTCTGAGTACAAAGAGAAATATCGCGGCGCGATGACCTATTGGAAGTTCAACCGCGACACGGGCCGGATCGTCCCAGAGGAATCGTTCACGGTCGAGCTTCCGCCATACTGGAACGACCTCGCAGACGCTGGCAAAGGGCCGAGCTTCGGCTGGTCATTCTCCAACACCTTCAACACAGAGATGTCTACCGGTGGTCTGCTGCAGGGGCAGCCGCCAGTCGAGGCTGGCGCTTCCGTCCGGGATATGGACTATCTGACGGTGATCAACTGGCAGAAGGCGGCGGAAGTTGTCGCGGCTGGCAAGGCGGAAGATGTCAACGGCATGAAGCTCATCCGGATGGGCACCGCGGTGGCCGAGGGCATCTTGTATCAGGTGCCGGAGCCGAAGAGCCCGCACGGCGTGGATGTCACACCGGATGGCAAATACATCGTCGTTGCTGGCAAGCTGGATCCGCATGTGACGGTCTACAGCTTCCAGAAGATTATGGACGCCATTGCCGCGGGCAATTTCCAGCCGGATGAGTTTGGCGTGCCGGTGCTACCGTTCGACGCCTGCGTCGAAGCGCAAGTTGAGCTCGGGCTCGGACCGCTGCACACCCAGTTCGACGACAAGGGGTATGCCTATACAAGCCTCTTCCTTGACAGTGCCATCGCTCGCTGGAAGCTTGGCGGTGAAGGTGTCGAGGGCGGCTGGACATTGGTCGACAAGGTCCCGATGGCGTACAACGTGGGCCACATCACGACCGTCGAGGGCGACACGACCACGCCACAGGGCAAATTCCTCATTGGTCTTAACAAGTGGGCAATCGACCGGTTCTTGCCAGTGGGTCCGCTGCGGCCGCAGAACTTCCAGCTCGTGGACATCTCTGGAGACACGATGCAGCTTCTCTACGACATGCCGATCGGCATCGGCGAGCCGCACTACGCCCAGACGATCCGCGCGGAGAAGATAAAGGCCTTCCCAGTGTATCCAGAAGTTGGCTGGGATCCGCTGGCGCAGGCTCCGTCACCGGTCAAGGTCGAGCCTGGCAAAGAGGGCGTGGTGGTGAACGGCAACGACGTCACAATCAACATGACGGTCGTTCGCAGCCATCTGACGCCGGATGTAATCGAGGTCAAGCTTGGCAACCGCGTCACGTGGCATATCACCAACATTGAGCAGGCCGACGACGCGACCCACGGCTTCGCGCTGCCTGGCCAGAACATCAACCTCAGCATCGAGCCAGGTGAAGCGACGACGATCACGTTCATCGCTGATCGTCCGGGCGTGTATCCGTTCTACTGCACGGAGTTCTGCTCGGCGCTGCACTTGGAGATGATGGGATATCTGCTTGTGACGCCGTAACCGCGCGGGAGAGGGAAGCAGGAGGACCAAGCCGGCAGGCAGGGACAGGGAGCGGCTGGTACGGTTCGCCAGATCTAGCGCACAGGCCCCTGCTTGCCGGTTCCTCGTGCCTGTCTCTCGCGCTTGGTCACCAGGGGTATTCTGCAACCGTAACGTATCTGTAACACCGATCCCCTTGATCTCCACGTTCCCGCGATGCCGCACCGGCTATGGTGGAAAACGAAAACTGACCCGTGCAGGCACCCTGTTGCTGGACACGGACGGAGATTCAACACGAGAAGGAGGCCACCATGGTTACCAGTCAGCCTGTGAACGTTACCGCGCCGCCGGCGACCGCCACGCAGGCTCGTGCCCGAGGGCTGACGCTTGATCGAGCGCTGGTGCGGCGCCTTGAGTTCCCGCTGCTGGTGATCGCTGGCGCGCTCCTCATCGTGTCCATTCTGTACCCGTACTGGCACATCACGCTGCATGCGCCGCAATATCCGCGCGGCTTGGCAGTCGACATCTATGTGTATAAGATGGAGCCGCCAAAGAATGTTCGAGAGGTCGACGGCCTTAACCACTACATCGGGATGATTCGATTGACCGACGCGGCAACGATCGAGCGGAAGATCTCCCGTGTTGGCATCCCGATTCTGGCCGCGCTGGCTGTGGCATCGTTTTGGCTGCGCGGCAGGTGGCGCTGGCTCGCTCGCGTTCCGATGATGATCTATCCCATCGTCTTTGTGGCTGATCTCTTTGCCTGGCTCTACTACGCTGGACATTCACTCGATCCCCACGCACCACTGAGTACGTCGATCCATGAATTCACGCCTCGCTTGCTCGGCAAGGGGACAATTGGCCAGTTCAGCACGCAGGCGCACTTTGAAACCGGGTTCTGGATGGCCGTTGTCGCGGCGGTCCTGGTGCTGGTGGCCACGGTGATTGGGCGGAGACTTAACCATGCGGTTCGCTAGCGGGATGGGCTGGCTGCATCGCGCCGGAGCGCTGCTCGCGCTGCTCACGGCCATTATGGCCGGAGGTGCGGCCAGCCTGACCGCCCACGAAGCAGACGCACCCATCGTGGTCTGCCCCACGTGTCCCCAGACGTCGCTGGCTCAGGCGATTGCCGATGCGCCTGCTGGATCGACCATTGACGTAAGGGGAGGGGTCTACCCGGGCGGACTGGTCATTGATAAACCGCTGGTGTTGCGTGGATTCGATCACCCAGTTATTGACGGTGGCGGCCGGGGCACGGTGGTTCGGGTCACCGGAGCCGAGGTCACGATCCAAGGCTTCACGATCCGGGGCACAGGCTCGAACCACGATCAGGAGGATGCCGCGATCGTCTTTGACGGTGGGCGGGCTGTCGTTGTGGACAACCGCATCGAAGACGCCTTGTTTGGCATTTACCTCAAACAGGCTCCCGGCAGCGTCATCAAGAACAACGTTGTGCTGGCGAAGCGAGTCGATATCGCAATGCGGGGCGACAGTATCAAGATTTGGTATTGCGATGATGTGGTGATTGAGGGCAACCAGGCAAGCGACGGCAGAGATATCATTCTCTGGTACTCGAATCGCGCGCTGGTGCGAAACAACGCCTTCAACCGCAGCCGGTATGGGTTGCATTTGATGTTCAGCGACAGCGCCCGGATCGAGGGTAATTCGCTGCGAGCGAACTCGATCGGGCTCTATATCATGTATGGCCGGGACCCCATTATCATCGGCAACAATCTCTCGGATAATCGCGGGCCGAGCGGCGGTGGCCTTGGATTCAAAGATGTCGATCGCGCAGTTGTCGAAGGGAATCGCTTCGTCCACAACAATATTGGGGCGCAAGTGGATACGTCGCCGCGCGAGCGGGGCATTGAGAACTACTGGCGAGACAATGTCTTTGCTTTCAACGAAGTCGGTATCGGCTTCATGCCTTCGGTGTCCCATAATACGCTGACTGGGAATGCCTTTATTGACAATACCGAGCATGTAGCCATCATCGGCCGGGGGCAACTGCGGGACATGACGTGGGCGGTGGACGGGCGTGGGAACTATTGGAGCGATTACGCAGGCTACGATGCCAATGGCGACGGTGTCGGCGACCGGCCGTACCGTGCGCAGCGGTTGTTCGAGCGCCTGACCGATCAGCATCCGGAGCTTCGCCTGTTTCTCTTCAGCCCGGCTGCGATGGCCGTCGATTTTGCGGCCAAGGCATTTCCTGAGGTGCGTCCGGAGATCAAGTTTGAGGACCCCGCCCCGCTGATGGCCGCGCCGGTCTCTCCGCACCTTCCCCCGGCAGACGCGGCCTCACAGGGATCGCGGATGATCCTGGGCATTGCGAGCACGCTGGCGCTCATTGGTGCCCTTGCTGCGATCCGTCGGCTGCGGCCAGCCGCTGTGCCAGCACGGTTCGGCCTCTCCCCGATGCGTGCCAGAGGAGTCTGACCCATGCACCACGAACGCCTGGTCTCCACGGTGGAGGCTTCACCAGTTATTACCGTTGATAACGTCACCAAGCGCTACGGCCCAGTAGCCGCGCTCGACGGTATCAGCTTCCAGGTAGAACCCGGCGAGGCGGTCGCCCTGTGGGGGCCAAACGGCGCTGGCAAGACAACCGTGCTCCGCTGCCTGCTCGGGCTCGCCAAGTACTCGGGACGCATCCGCGTGGGGGGAAACGATCCCCAGCGTGATGGGCGCGCCGTTCGCCAGATCATTGGGTATGTGCCGCAGGACTTGCCGGTCTCCCCAGCAACAGTAGGGGAGATGGCGGCCTTCGTGGCCACGATCAAGCGCGCCTCGCTGGAGACCGCAATGGAGCATCTGGCCACGCTCGGCATCGCCGAGCAGGTGAACAAGCCCATCAGCGCGCTTTCCGGGGGCATGAAGCAGCGACTGGCTCTGGCGCTGGCGCTCACCGGCTCGCCGCAGATCCTTCTCCTCGACGAGCCGACGGCCAACTTGGATGCGCGGGGCCGCGCCGAGCTCCTCGATCTCCTCCGCGGTTATCACCGGCAGGGGCTGACGGTGGTCTTCTCGTCGCACCGGCCCGACGATGTGCTGGCGCTGGCCGATCGAATCCTCATGATCGAGCGAGGCGTCTTGCGACGCTCGGCAACGCCAGCGGAGTTCCGCGAGGAGCTTGGCGCGGCTACCAATCTTGTACTGGTCCTGAAAAACGGCCACCTGCGGGAGGCGCTGGACACCCTCCAGCGGCTCGGATTGGCTCCCACCGGAAGCGGGCACGTTGTCACCGTGCCCGTGCCTGCTCGGGATAAGGCGCGTGTTCTCTCGCACCTGGCGAAGCAGGGCATTGAGATCGACGATTTTGAGATGGAGCGGCTGTGATGGATCTGACAATCGTTGCTGCAATTGCCGCAAGAGAGACCCGCGCCGGGCTGCGCAGCAAGTGGTTTGCGCTGTATGCCGCGGTCTTCGCCCTGCTCAGCATCGGGTTTTCCGTGGTGGCGATGGGGGGATCCGCGCTGACCGGTGAGCCTGGCTTTGGCCGGACCTCCGCCGGCTTGCTGAACTTGATGCTGCTGATGGTGCCGCTCATCGGCCTGACGGTCGGCGCGCAGTCCCTTGTTGGAGAGCGGGAGAACCGGAGTCTGGACTACCTCCTGGCGCAACCTGTCTCGCCGGCAGAGGTGTTCATTGGCAAATATCTTGGCGCAGCGTTGTGCTTGACCCTGACGCTCTTGCTGGGTTTCGGCAGCGCAGGATTCGTGCTCGCCGTACGCGGCGGCTCGGCCGGGATTGGCGATTTTGCCCTGCTCGTCGCACTCACCTTGCTCCTCGGGCTCGGCACGCTCAGCATCGGCTATCTCATCTCAAGTTTCACTAGTCAGACGTCTGCAGCGCTCGGCATCGCTGTCACGCTGTGGCTTGCATTCGTGATCGTTGGTGACCTGGGGCTGATGGGGAGCGCGCTCGTGATGGGCTTGAGCCCAGAGACGCTGCTGACCCTCACGTTGATCAACCCTCTGGACGTGTACAAGTTGCTGACCGTTGACCAGCTTCAGGCCTCGCTCGATGTGCTAGGACCAGCCGGCGCCTTTGCCACTGAGCAGCTCGGGCGTCTCCTCGCGCCAGCGCTGCTCGGCTTGCTAGCACTCTGGGTACTCCTTCCGCTGCCTGCCGGGTACCGGCTCTTCACGAGGACGGATATTCGATGATTGACCGCCGCCTGTTTGTGCTCGGCGCGACCGCGTTTGTGCTGAGCGGCTGTGGGGATAAAGCCAGCGGCACGGGGCCGCCGAAGATCAGCTACGGTAAGGATCTGTGCGCCCGTTGCCGCATGATCATCTCCGATGAGCGATTCGCGGGAGGGTTGGTCGAGCCGGACGGCGATGCCCTGCTGTTCGATGACCCTGGCGAGCTGATCGCCCAGGTTCAGGAAGAGGGGCTCAAGGACCGGCGCGTGTGGGTGCATGACTACGTCACCAAGAAATGGATTGACGGCACCCAGGCGTTCTTCGTGGTTGATGACGACCTGATGACGCCGATGGGAACCGGGGTTGTCGCCCTCGAAACGCGCGACGAGGCGGAGCGGCTGGCCGCCGAGAAGGGGGGCCGGGTGATGACCTGGCAGGAAATCGTGCAGAATTGGAAGATTGGAGAGAGAATGTCGTAGTGTCCCGGCTGGAGATGGACACGCCGGGCGAGGAGGGAGGGGCTCAGTGATCAAGCGGGGGATTTTGCTCTGTGCGATTGTGGCGGTCGCCATCCTTGGCGCCTGCGGGAAGCCCAAGGAAGAGGCGGAACCGACCGTCACGCGGATTCCGGTCGAAGGCGCGCCAGGCACGACGCCGACGATCGCAGAGGCAGCGTCGCCTACGGCGCCGAGCGCAGCGGCAACCCCGACAACTCCTCCGGCCTCGCCAGCGGCGTCACCGGCCGCCTCTCCAGCCGCTTCGCCAGTCGCTTCTCCGCCGGCAACTCAAGCGGCGGGTATTGTGGGCGATGTCGAGCGTGGCCGCCAGCTTGCGGCGCAGTGTCTGGCGTGTCACTCCATTGATGGTTCGACGCTCGTTGGACCGACATGGAAGGGACTCTACGGCAGAACGGTTGAGCTTGAGAGCGGGGAAACTGTGGTGGCCGATGATGCGTATATCCGCCAGTCGATTGTCGATCCGATGTCGCAAATCGTGAAGGGGTATCCGCCGGCGATGCCGCCGTTCAATTACCTGACGGATCAGCAGATCGCCGATCTCATCGCGTACATCAAATCGCTCTCCGAGTAGCGGCGCCGCCAAGGCGAGAATGGATGACCGGACGGAGTAAAAAGACGTTCGGCACGGCCCGGTCTCGTGAGAGGTTCGCTCGAGCGCCGCGCAACACGGTAAGCTCGTGTCCGTCCACGTCGATCGTCAGAAAGTGATCTGCGCCGTGAGGATGCAGGCTGGCCTGCGCATGGCGAGTCTGCCCTGCACAAGGGGAATGTGCAGATCAACGACGCCGGTACGGTCGGACAGTGCGCAGTAGACAGCCACGAGCGGCAAGCCAAGTTCGATGGCCGCCCGGCGCAGATACTGGACTCGTTTTGGGAGTGGCTCGACGCGGATCACCTGGCCAGCCGGTCCGGCGAGGTGAGCCAGGGTGAAGGCGTGCTTACCGCCATTCACGTCCACCCCAATACCCGCCTGGCCCGGTCCGATGAGCGACGCGAGATACCGGATCTCCGGTGCGTGTGTACAGGCGAACCGGCCAGCGCGAGTGAGGCCATCTCCGTCCGTCTCTGTTCCCCGCAGAAAGCCTTCCAGCTCCACTCGCTGAACTCCCTCGCTGGCGTCGTATCATGCGGTTCGGCCAGTCTACCCGTTCGGGCAACGGATCGCCGGTCAGCCCAGGCGCTGTCGTGCAGGTGACCGGCAAACAAGGCGACGATGCTCGAATGGCGCCTTGGTGCTCGGGAGCGGGCGCTCGTATAGTGACCGGTGACGGGAACGCCTCGCGCGACGAGGCAGATCGCGCGGCGAATGTTGCTGAGGACACCGTGGAGCGTCGTGGTTCTGAGGCGCACGATTTGGCGCCGGTAATTGAGATTCGGGGCTTGGTCAAGCGCTATGGCACGCTGGTAGCGGTCGATGGCATTGATCTCAGCGTACGCCCCGGAGAGATTTTTGGAATCCTCGGGCCGAATGGCGCGGGCAAGACCACCACGCTGGAAATGATCGAGGGCTTGCGCCATCCAGACGGCGGGACGATCCGGGTGGCTGGCTTCGACGCGGTGGCGGAGGCCTCAAAGGTTCGCCAAGTCATCGGCGTGCAGCTCCAGACCACCGCGCTGTTCGACTACCTGACTGCATCGGAAATCGTCGAGTTATTCGCCAGCCTGTACAACGTTGATAGCTCCAAGGCACGCGTGAATGAGCTGCTCAGCATGGTTGGCTTGCAGGAAAAGCGCTCGGCGCGCGTAGATGAGCTATCTGGTGGGCAGCGCCAGCGGCTCTCCATCGCCCTGGCGCTGGTTAACCAGCCGAAAATTGTCTTCTTGGACGAGCCGACCACCGGCCTCGATCCGGCTGCGCGCCGCGATCTCTGGCAAACTATCCGCTCAATCCAAGCGAATGGCACGACCGTTGTGCTGACAACGCACTACATGGAGGAAGCAGAAACCCTCTGCGACCGCGTCGCGATCATGGATCGTGGGCGCATTATTGCCTGCGATACTCCACAAGCGTTGATTCGGCGTCTCGGAGCTACAGCGACCATCCAGGCGTCGTTCGTCAATGGCGCATTGCCGCTGGAGATCCTTGCCCACTTGCCTGGCGTGCTTCATAGCGCTGGCACGGATGGGAGATTGGAACTTCGGACTGCCGACGCGCAAGCAACGCTGGTGGCGTTGCTGGACGAGGCTAGCCGCAGCGGCGTGACCCTTGCCGATCTGCGCAGCACGCAGCCGAGCTTGGAGGATGTCTTCCTGGCCCTGACGGGGCGCGCGTACGAAGGAGAAGGAGCGGGAGAGGCAGCACAACAGGAGGAGCCACCTGCACGACGGCGAAGGCGGAGGCAATAAGAGCTGGACGCCGGTTTTGAGGGGCTAGGGATTAGGAGCAGAAAGGAGTGGCCGGGGATCAATGATGCCGGGCAGACACGGCGATCTGCCACGGCGGCATGCCCCAAGGCTCAAAGCCGGGACTCGGGCACGAGTTGCGGGTCGGGCACGGGTCGCAGGGAGCGCACGGGTCGTTCCCCTACGAAGGTCAACCCTGTCACCGACTGTAGACTCCTGGCTCCTGATGCCCCAACGCGAGGTTTGTCATGCGTGCGCTGATAGCGATGATTCGAGCGAATCTGAAGATGACGGTGAGAAACCGGTCGGCGTTGTTCTGGAATCTCGTCTTTCCGGCGCTCTTCATCGTGATCTTCGGGGCCGTGTTCGGTGGAAACGAAGGAGCGCACTTTACCGTCGGCATTGCAGGGGAGCCGTCCGTCTACAGAGAGGGAGCCGTCGCGGCCATGCAGCAGGCGGACGTGCTCACCGTCAAGTCCGGATCGGCTGACGAGGAGCTTGCGGCGCTCAAGGATGGGGACCGCGATATCGTCGCGGTGTTCGGACCAGCAGATAGCCAGGGCCGGGCACCAGTCCAGTTGTACTATGACGAGACCGATGGCCCGAACGCTCAAGTGGGCCTGAGTGTGGTGCGGCAGATCTTGTTGAGCGTGGCGCAGGCCGAGCAGCCGTTCCCGATAACCGAGCGGCCGGTGACAGGAGCCGATATTTCGTTCATTGACTTCTTCGTGCCGGGCATTCTGGCCATGGCGCTCATGAATGCCGGAGTGATCGGGCTCTCCACGGCGTTTGTAAGCTACCGGGAGCGCGGCATTTTGCGGCGGATCAAGGTGACGCCGTTTCCACTCACGAGCTTCGTTACTGCCCGGATTCTGTCGCAGCTTGTTGTCGCTGTGGCGCAGGCGCTTATCCTAGTTGGGCTTGGAGTCGGGATCTTCGGGTTGGAGCTACGGGGCAATCCGCTGGTGATCCTGCTCGCGATCGTGATTGGTTCGCTGGCGTTTCTTGCGATCGGCTTCGCGGTTGCCGCCATTGCGCGCAATGTGGAGGCAGCGGCAAGTTACGCGAATCTCATCACTTTCCCGATGTTGTTTCTGTCAGGAGTGTTTTTTAGCTTGGACAGCGCTCCAGCCTGGCTGCGGCCCGTTGCGCGCGTGCTGCCGCTGAGTTACCTCGTTGACGCGCTGCGCGAGCCCATGACGCGCGGCCGGGGGTTGGAAGCGATCTGGGTGGATCTGCTGGTCCTGGTCATGACGCTGGCCGCCGGCTTTGCGGTCGCAGTCCGGTTTTTCCGCTGGGATGCGCGCGCCGCGTAGCTGACGTCGCACCGCATTGCCTGCCCGAAGGTTGGACCGAACCACGATCGTTAGGAATGCAAACTATTGCGCGAACCGGGTGTGGGGGCGAAAATAGGGGGAGGTTCGCGCAGCGTGAGTGGGGTAGATGCCAAGATTTGCCAAGATTTTCGGGGGTGTGACGGGGGTGGCGCAGCCGTCGCGCAGCCGGAAAGGAGGGAGAATACCAAGGTTTGCCGAGATTTTGCGCCGTTGCACTCTGCTTTCGGGCAGGGTGGGGATTGAAACATCGGGACGAACCTTAGCGCAGCGCCTCGTTGAGGCGCGTTGCACTCTGCTTTCGGGCAGGGTGGGGATTGAAACCGGCGCTGGCCCGCGCTCTGGATTCCGGCATCAACTTGTTGCACTCTGCTTTCGGGCAGGGTGGGGATTGAAACGTGAACAAAACCACGAAATACGCTATGTGGGCGTAAGTTGCACTCTGCTTTCGGGCAGGGTGGGGATTGAAAACTGGA